>ERZ1026856.44-NODE-44-length-98273-cov-38.948350_pt1 | contig 98273 bp, 138 predicted proteins | sample MGYA00380158_ERZ1026856 | MGnify/ENA primary metagenome ERZ1026856 (study PRJEB33269, sample SAMEA4719794) | human gut metagenome | biome: human-associated habitat; feature: organic feature; material: feces | place: Cameroon | collected 2013-10 ... | reverse complement strand
GTATGATATAGTGAGCGTTACTTCCATCCGGAGGACATACTGTTAAACATGTTAATTAACTCTATAAATGCGTCTACGACTGTCGGTTGATTTCGTGTCAAGGAGACTGATATGATAAGTTAAAAGCATTCTGGATACGACTTGTAGGCGTTTATTCTACATTTTTACTGGCTCCAAACCATTCGTACCATAGTCTTAAAAAGTATCATATATACTTAACACTACTAAAACTTATTCGTATTAACAACTGATGGAGGTCCTTCCAACTTGGCATGTTGGTTTTCGAATCGATCAGTTCTTCTGTTTTTTATTTGCTACTTATCCTGTAGCCCAGGCTGACTATCCGGCGTCACCCTACTCGCTTTCGCTTGAATACAACATTGCTTGCTAAGGGCTAGTTGTAAACTTAACATCAGACTTACGAACCCGGTCTCGTGTCGGGTAAGGCTTTCACTCCTACTACTCTCCTGCATCGAGAGTCTGGTCATTTTACTTTTATATACCGCATAAACGACCAAAGCCTGGCGGTCTCACTCTGTACTATTGCACCCCATCCCCGGTCTCCCATTCAACTGAGATCACTGGAATCGAACCAGTGGGACTTCCGTACGGCTATCCTAATGGTCACCCTATGAGTAGCATTCTCATAGTCTTCGTGAAATTCTTCGTTCCTCAATGCACGCTTTGGAGGCGTGTGACACTAAACTAAGCTATTGATACTTACATACAGGTTGGAATTGTATGTATGTCAACTCGTGTACGTTAATGCACAACTTAGTATCATTGTTGTACTTATCGATACGGTTCGTTTTGCTCTTCTTGAGACTTATGCGTCTTTTCATATACACACATCGCCAGACGGTTCTCATGTATATACAGAGTAGGGTTGATACAACGCTGGCCCTACTTACTATGAGTTTTTCACATTCATAGCATTTCATCCTACCTTTTGAGTTTCTCACCCTTTGAGAGGGCTAACATATTCTCGGATCAAGTTCGTTGGTTGTCGTTTAACGGTAGTGATATCCTCGACCGTGTCTAATTCATCGGATTCAGTGACAAGCTGTGGTCTTACCGATATAGTACCTATGCTAATGAGACATAACTAAAATGTACTGACCGAAGGAGACCTCGTCAATCCCTCGCTAAGCTTCTTACGTTTTTCGATCCTAAGCATTTCAATTCAGATATGCTCATAGTACTGTCCGCCAGTACTGAATCGAGGGAGAGCTTTGCACGATCCCGTGGCATTGCTATGAACAGATAAGATTTGTTGCGAGTACGATACTTAATCTGTTTGCGTTTGGGTGCCACGACCGTTACGCTGGTTGGTGTTGAACTTTGCTCTGACTTAACGTATACCGTATCACGTACAGTATCTCGCTGTTGAGTTAGAACGTTAGTGCGCAAATGGTTTATATCAAAACCAGGTGCACGTGGTTGACTTGCAGACACTGTCTGAGTTGGACCACTGATCGTCAGGTTACTGCGCATACCCCTGATTCCTAAGAATAAGAATATGATACAGAATGACAAAACTGATATTTTACCCATAGCTTTGATAGCTTTTTTGTTCTTTACGAAAACAACTCTTTGAAAGCGGTTGCGATCTTCGTTGCGCATGTAGCTACTTTTTGCGCGAAAGACCGAGTTTCTTCGCAGCCTTTTTCATCTTCCGAGACATCTTCGGAGTTATTTTTTTTTCTTCCGCAGCGGGTTGCTCTGCAGGCTTATCCTCGGGAGTCTCGTCAGACCCCTTGGAATCCTGGGAAGGCTCGTCAGTCTTCTCAGGTGCGTTTGCAGCAGGCTTCTCCTCAGGCTTCTCAGAAGACTCGTCAGTCTTCTCAGTAGTCTCAGTAGACGCCTCCGGCTTCGGATCCTCTTCCGGAGCCTCAATGAGCTCCTGATCGAGGTTTGCGATGTTAAAGTTGCTAAGCGGACTCATCGGATCTCGAAAGAGATTCGTAATGATTCCAGCAAGTTGCTTTACGTTGTCCGCAAGGTTGGTGTAACGCTTGCGGAGGTTAGTGCCTGGATAGTAGCACTTAGTGATGATTCCGAATGCCAGTTGGGCATTCTTGGCGACGTCTGCATCCTCACTCTTGAGGTCCTCAAGAATGTTGTCAGCAAAGTCGCTGTTCGGGTTGTCGAGCATTGAGATGACGTCCTCGATGGCCTTGATGTCGGCATTGATACCGTCGATGGCATCCTTGTTACGCTTCTTGTCTGCGTTGAGGACCTCAATGTTCTTCTTCTTCTCGGAGATACGAGCATTAGCTGCCCAGTTGACAACTGCATAGCAGATGTCGGCAATCTCTTGCTCCTCACATGTCGTCTTACCAGTGACCTTGTCACGTACCGTATCACGAAGGATACAGAATGCGGGAACGATGCTCTTGTAAGTCATCGTAAGACGCAGCAGATAACCACCAATACCCTTCAGAACGAAAGGACAAGCGTTGGTGAAGTCTGCAATGTCGAGGATGATATCCTTGACAGTACGGGCACTGATGCGATCCTTCTCGGCCTGATCATCCTTAGCCTGGATGAGAAGCCATGAACGATAGAAGTTCACAGCAGCCTTGATGTTGGAATAGACAGAACCCTTGTTCGTAAGAAGATACTGAACGGTCTTAAAGACCTCAGTCTTGTTGTGGACCTTCGTAGGATCAAGCTCCACATCTTCCTGCTGAAGCTTGTTCTCAGCCTTCAACTGATCCTTCACGGTCTTGGGGATCTGAACGTCCTTAGACGTGACAGTTGTAGTACCATCGGATGCAGGCGGCAGAGCAAGAATCTTGTCTGCCTTAATACCAAGCTCCTTAAGAGCACTCGCCATCTCAGGCAAGGCCGTGGTGCGCAGCTTAGCTGCGAATGGAGTCTTAGAGAACGTCATCTCGTTAGCCCACGCTGCCGCAATAGCAATCATGTTGATATGATTCATATTGTCAGCGGTCTGCTGCGAGATGTTGAACTTCTGAAGAAGATCAGGAGACTTCTTGAAGTACTCGCACGTCATGGCGATCAAATCGACCTGACGATTGGGATCAAGACCGTTCGCCTGTACAACCGTACTAGGCATAAGCGGCAAGTCGAGCTGGGGTGGAGCCATAGGCACCTGTACCTCAGGTTCGGGCTTCTGCTCAGCAGGCTGATCAGTGTTCTCAACTTGAGCCTCAGGGCTCGTCTTAACCTCTTTCTCCTCCGGCTTGGTGTTAACTACGGGAGGTGTCACAACTTTGTTGTTCTTCTTGTTCTTCTTGCTCATTTTGATAATGATTTAAACTGTTAAACTTAATTGAATGAATGAACTTATCATCTGTCCGCATTGGGAGACTCTAGGTTCATGATGTGTCAAAGTACTTAAACACTAATCCTGGGTTTAAGAGATTGACGAAATTTCCTCCGACATTACTGTCAGAGCTACTTGCAGCACGGGATACTGGAATGATGTTATAGTGATAGGATTGCTTCTGACTCGTCGAATCCTGCTCAAAGAGAGCAATGTACACTGGGGCAATGTCTGCAACAATGGCTGACTTTTGCACCCCAGCGTTCATCGACGTGAAAGCTTTCTTCTCAACATCATTAGTCCCCTTAACATCCTCACACGAAGTGAAGATGGCTGCACCAATGGCACCAACGCAGAAAGATGCGATTAGCAGCCAGAAAAGCTTTGCAGAACGCTTTGCACGACCAATGATCGCAGCGAACAGCACAGCAACGATGCAATAAATAAGTAGACTCATTGTGTTAATGTTTAAAAAGTTTACGTAATTCCTTACGTGTCCTAAATAGGACTGATTTTACAGTACCTAGGGGCACGAATAAGGCTTTGGAAATCTCATCGACTGTGTAACTATTACAATAATATAGTTCATTTATACGATCCTGGGGATGTGGTAGGGTTTTGAAGTAGTCCACAGATTCCTGATAAATCAACCGATTGATCAGATCGGTCTCATTAACTTCTTTCTGTTTAGGTACAACCCAGTCCTTTTCAACATCCTTGGCGAACCGGTGTTTTGAACGTAATCGTAGATAATCCACAGCAACTCGATTTGAGATAACTCTCAACCATCCACCAAATGATTTGTATTCAGTGAAGCTCGGGAGTTTCTGGTAGACCTTAAGAAACACAACATTTGTTAAATCACATGCTTCATCCATATCTTTTAGATACTCGTAAAGAACATGATCCACGAAATGTTTATATCTCTTAAATAGAGCAGTGAAGGAATGCGGTTTTCCTTCTTTCGCGTTCTTAACCAGAGTTATTTCTTCTGGAGTAATGTCTGGTAAGTTCATACATAATCTGCACTTTTGTGTGCATTGTAAACAGGAGGGCCTCAATCTGCCTACTCCCTCCTGTCTTCAGGGTTAGAATGGAAGTTCTTCATTCTCTATTCTGTAGAATTCATTCCATATGTTTCTAGTCATATTCGTATGAATTAAGAGCTTTTCTTCTTTAGTTAAATCAAGCTTATTCAGCTTAGATGTTGCTATACGAAGTAATACTCCTATTGTGAGATAGCTAGCTCTTCCAAGTTCACACAGGATATTATCGAGTATCCATTCGTTGAAGTCCCACATCTCTACAAACATATGACTAGTAATAAAGGTTGGTGGATACGGTCCGAACGTCTCATATTGATTTATCGCCACTAAATGAGAATGTTTCTTTACAAACGGCAAGAGTAGTTCGTAACGATTTCGTAATGAGTTGTTCTTATCCTTGATAGTAAAGATATGATCTATTAGCATAGAGCTTGCCTATCAAATCCGTTTATTAAATCACAGATGGTATCCACCGAAACCTTAAATTCTTGTACAAGAGCTCGAATAATCTTGGTACTAGACACTCCTTGCTGAGTAAGCAAGTAGTACTGTTCCTTGATATCGGTCTCCCTATCCATCGGGAGTTCGAGCTTTCCTGTTGTATGGAATTCGTTCTTTGCAAAAACAGAATAGTTCATGCCACGCATAGGTGTAAAGGTCCACATCTCAGGGAACAGCTCAATATTAGCCAGTATCTCTTTTGATGCTTCTCTTAGTTTGCGCTTCTTGAGGAAATACCCCAAGTCAAAACCTCCGTCTAGTTGCAGCGTAGGGAACAGACCTTTCACCACAATGATGATGAGGTCTGTATCACGTTGACACATATATGTGCCAGCGGATAATGGGAATTGATTACGTACCATGTTTTATGTGCTTTAGAATTATTTTTACTACATCTTGAGTTAATTTGTATTTCGATTCCAGCTCCTCGATAGTGTCTTTTTCTGATTTGTATAGCACATTATGATTTATATCATATATGTTTTTGAAAACAGGATACATTCTTTGTAGATATTGCACCCATTTATCAGCTATTTTGAATCTTTCGAAGACATCTTTATCTAAGTCTGGAAAATTAATACTTGTCCAAAACGTATGGAAAAACATTCTTTTCGGTATGTTGTGAATACTGTATCCGTATTGTTTAAGTATGTTTGCATGTTTCCATGACCATACTCTCACATCCTCAGCAGTCACAGCCTGTTTTAAACCAAGAGCTTGCTTTACAGCGAGACTTCTTTGTTCTACAGGCACTGGCTTCACAAACTTGTTATATATGTGCTCAATATAATTATTTTTGCACTTACAAATTTGTAAAGCAATATCAACATGTACAGGCAACCTGTCACGTATCATTCCTCGGAAACCTTTTGATGAGTGTTTCATATCGATTTTGTTTTAGTTGGGTGTGGGGGATCGAACCCCATACAGTCCTAATTACTCACCCATGACACTTTGGTAGTCGAACCTGATTAGCACTTACGCTACGTGAGTGTAATCTACGATGTTATAATCGCCAGTTGATTTTAATGCGCAGTTAACGGATTTACTTCCTCATACAATCAAATCCAGTTAGGCCCATAAAATGAGCAACTATTCTCACGAACCGTTACTCTACGATAATAAACAATAATTAAAAAACAATAACCAAAATCAATTAAAAAACTTTGACTGGAAAATTCGTGGACCTAGTGGGACTCGAACCCACGTCTTGTATGATTAACTCATCCCCACACATAGTTCCACAAAGAGTGGCCAAGCTCTTTATGGATGTAGTATGCTACGAAATACTACGATAGTTAGAGATTCCAAAACTGATTCAAGATTCTGTTCGGGCTAACTATATTTTCTTTGATAAAACATACTTCAATACAGGTATTGCTCATACAGCTGGCTTGAAGACTTATAGTTCTCATATGTTCAATCTTTTGATACAACAGTAGTTTTCACACCCCTGTTAGAGTGCTGTCGTCCCACATTGGCTCAAGGCTCTGTGTGATAAGTTAATTCTTATACCTTTAAAAGAGTTGGGTTTACGGCTCTAATCAATACACTAGAGACTAGCGCTTTAGTGCATTGAGTGATACATCGACTGTCTTGTTCTTTCAAAGGTGCCCTTGGCTCTAAGGCTCTTGGGTTGGACTTTGTAGTTCTATTTACAGATGCAATCTGATGATAGATTACCAGTTGTAGTACTCGCCAAACGCGAGGCGGAGCTTCTTCATCTCCTGATCGAACTGCTCGTCGCACTTGTTACGAAGATCATAGATGTCATCGTTGATCTTCTTCTCCCAGATGTCGTAATCCACGATGTCAATACACGGCTCGAACTTGTCGCCAAGCTTGATCTTCTTGTCCTCAAGCTTGTTGTCCTTACCGGGCATCTTGAGAGTCATCTCGTCACCCTTGACCTTGTGATGATCAAGGAATTCACGTGTGATCTCGAAGCCCATCAGGAACTTCACAAAGTCTGAGCGACGGACCAACTCCTCCTTGGTGATCTCCATCTCGCGCTTGCGACGACGAACATCGATAAGAGTCTTTGCCTCCTTGAATGAGGCACGGGAGAAGCGCGTCTTCTTCATCTCCTTGATGCGCTCGTCCTGCTCGTTCTTGAGCTCCTCCTGAATCTTGGAAGCCATCTCAGATGTGCCGAGGTTCTTAGTGTTGATGACGTCCATCACGTTGTCGCTGGTCATTACTACAGGGGTCGTTGCCTTTGCAGGCTTCACATTGTTTTTGTTTGCCATTTTTGATAAATGTTTAAATGTTAACTAATGCACATATTCATCGTAATCCTCATCAAACACTGTGCAATGTCTGGAGGATTTGTTGTACGGCGTCAGTTGTTTATGACGCCTTGCCTTTACAGGCTGACTATCTTTACGATAGTCTTTGTACGATCTGCTCATACTAATGGAGTTGGTAAATCTTCGCCAGATCACGAATGATGTTGAGTACCTCCTTCGTGATGTTGTACCTTTCACGAAGTTCAAGAGGTATCTTGATAAACACATCGTTTCTACTGAGCACTACGAACGCGTTTCGTAATGCTCTTGACACGTCAGCATCGCTGTTCATGTGCTTCACCAGCGCTGCGTTAAGCGCAAGTGTAATCACAGCAGGATTGCCACTTTCGAGTTTGCTCTCAAAGGTCGTACCAATAACCTTTGCGGCAGCGGCTTCGGGTGTTATTCCCGTACGCTGCTCATCTTGGCCATTGTTGACAACGTGCTTAGCAATAATCCTCGTGATGTCGTCTTTGTTGAGAACGGCTACAGTCGGATAATTCATAATCCCATCAGCACAAAGATCGACGAATGCTTCGATAATCTTGCCCTGATCTTCCGTACTTGGCATCTTGCCATTGTACTCCACAACGACAACATACTTTGCCGGTCTGCGGAAGAACTCTGCTTTTTTACTCATAGCGAGAAGTGTTTATAAGTTGGACTTTGACACCATCAATGATAGTGTCTTTTGTATCACATACTATAGAATCTGCCGTGTGTTTCCCACGCAAGGCTGAATAAACATCCTCACGATCGAGAAACTCTCGTACAATATCCTTTTTAGTGAATGATTCGTTCTTTGACGAAACAACAGTTGCGACGTTGTACAAGTCTTCAGGCGACATAGCCTTGAAGATGATACTGTCACAGTAATTGTTGTTGGCCTCGTCGTTGACCCAACTCAAGAAGTCCGTTACTTTGGACCACTGTTCAGCCGGTTTCGAAACCACAGTTGTGGTATCAACCGGTGTTACGTCGGGCTTATGTTCGCATGATGACGTTGACAACGCCATACTCACGACAACAGCCCACACTACCGCTACAATGAGCGATGCTTTGATGAAATGTTTCATTTTGATAATGAATTAAATTAAACATATATGTTCGTTCACTCTGTATTTATAGAGGCTTGTGACTCTCATCTTTCGATGGCTACATTAAACGAAATCCCCCATAGAGTGGGAAAGCTCTATGAGGGATAATGTTAATCAGTTAAGAACTGAGTTGGTTTAAGACGTAGATCTCCAAACATACTTGTTAGTTCTCTAAGTCTATTCTTTGTTACTTTACGTACATACAGTCTGTATTTGGGCTGTCCAGCCACAATGACCTTTTTATACGCATGTACTTCGAGAAGTTCTGACCTGTCATGATTGTATGGAACCAGTAGTTTCAACAACATGGTTTTATCTTCTACGAAGTCTTTTTGTAACCACTCACGCATACTTTTCACAGGATTCACATGAATCTCAATTTCTTGAGATCCGATGTGTTCAGCAATAGCTTTGTTTGCTGCTGCACATGTGATCAGACTTACGCTTAAATAATGTACTCGCATATTATTGGACCGTGTATAAATGTCCGTTAATCTTTGAACCTGTTTCCTTCGTATACTTCTCAATCTGCTTTTTCAACAACACAGCTTGTACAACTGTCAGTTTACTTGCGATTAGAATAGAGCTACCACCTATTCGTAAGAATAGTTTTGATGTTGGGTTGCCCTGTTTGTCCGTCTTAGCTATTTTCATTGCATTTGACTCATTATTGCGTCCATGTCTTGGATTGCATTTACGCAATTATACATGATATCTTGTAATGATAACATTAAATGTTCAACATCGCTTGATATGTCACTAATCTCCACAACTGAAAGTTCTTTATCAGGCAATGGGATCTCAAGATGAAGTTCGGTGTCTGTTATCCAGAAACGAGCACCTTCACGTTTCATGAGCATATTCATGAAGTAGGAAAGATTTTCTTTTCTGTAGGCGTCGCTAATCAGATTCAGACCGTGTCCTATTTTACAGTACAACTTATCTTGATGAATAACGGTTTCCGCATCGTAGTTTATAGAACTCTCATACAGTTCTTGATCTTTTTCATCACTCATGACACTTGGTTTTATTGTAATCATTTATGATGTTGCTTATGCGATTGAATTTCGCATACACATCGATCAACAACTTAGCTAGCACAGTGCACATCTCCTTGTCATTGATCACATGCTGCATTTTCTGACGCGTGTGATAACTTACTTCAATGACAATTTGATTGTTGTCTGCACCCTTAATCTCGATGTTCGTGTTTTTTACGAGTACATCGTTGATTGCGCCGATCACAGGTCTCAGTAAACCTGGATCTTTGATGTCTTTGTCTCTTGTGACATCGACCATCTTCTTCAAATCGACAAGCGTCTCATTCATCGCACAACCCTCCCAGTGTCTGCTACGAGGCACAGATTCTGTCCCCTGTAGATGTTCATGACTATGACAACATCCTCCTTATAAAAAGGAGTTTTGTCAAGACCGGCTTCTACGATAAAGCCTTCGTTCACACCACAGATGTTGTCGTTCTTGTCTGCGATGAACGATACATCTATTTTGTCACCAAATGGAGTTTCGTAACGTAACAGAGGCGCAATAAAACCACTGACCTCTGTGGCACCAAACTTATGGCCAAAGAACTCACGTAGTTGGTGTTTGTTCATCACACCATGATTTCCGTTACGATGATGTGCAACTTTACGATTACGCTTGTTGCTCTTACAACGCTTACTATACGTCTTCTTTTTGCTTTCGATTTCCATGTTTTATTGATTAAAACTTGTTAGTATGAAGTGACTGGGGTTATTCTACAAGATTTCGATATCTTGTTGAAAGCTTCGCAATACTTATTGTATGCGATACCTTTTCTACGTTTCATTTCATCAGGTCCGTTATAGTACGGATCGAAGTTGTCGTAGAATTGGGACTCGCTGAGCAGATTCTCCGTTGCTGCTACATACTGTTTGTATGCATCAAGAGTGTCTTTGTACTGACTCTTGTAGTAACGACTCATCTCTGCGATTTCCCGGTTCATGTCACCGGTCATGTTCATTTGTCCAGCAGAGCAGCCAATGAATACACTGATTATGGCTGTTACGATTACTATAACCGCTTTGTTCATTGTTTTGAGTGTTTAAATGTTGTGCAGTCCTGTTTAGAACGCCGGACTGCTTAGGCGTGTACATCATTATCGTTTCCTTCTAACAATGTATTTGGTTTTGTATCGTATCAAACCAACAATAATACCATTCTTAAGACGAACAGCTAATGATGGTTCAATTTGATTCTGTTTACATGCGTTGATGTACGAGAGAACAGTCTTAGAAACAGGGATTAGTTCTGAGATATTCTCTTGCTTATCATTGTAAACTGCGTAGTAACGAATTGCACCTTTGTCTGTTGTCTGAGATACAATTCGTTCGATATTCTGATACTTCACGATAGCTGTGTCATATTGTGCTGTTTGAGCACATGCACGAGTCACGAAAAGCATGAATATGAATAATAGGATCAAGAGTCCTATTTTATGACCAGGATCTAACCGATCATGATCATCTATTGGTTTTTTCGGTTTCGGTTCCATTTTTAGATTAATTGTTAGGTTGAATACTTGTTCATCCGTAAGTCCAAAGTCATATGGTGCTATGACGCTTGAGATATATAATTTCTCTGCAGCCATAGTCTCATGATCATCTGATATGAAGAATTTTGTTCCTTTTGGAATAAATGCTTTTACTGGTACCAGATTGAACATGTCTATTTGATACTTATCGAATGGAGAGAAATGGAGTCTTGTATAAGCATGTATCAAGCCTGAACGAAGGTTTTGCGTGATATGGTCTTTGTCAAGTACCCATGTACCTTTTGCGTATAGAAATTGATCTAATAGCACAGGCGTATGCATGTATACAGTGTCATACCCATTGTACTCGTTTATTTTCAACATTTTCACAACTGGAATGTCAATAGGAGCTATGTATGGCTCAAGTTGACTTGTAACTAAACACATAATATTCTCCTTTAGAAGGTGATTTACTAAGGATGAGTTGGCATTTTCATCCAATGCGTCGGCATATTCGGTTTTGCAAACTTCATATGGTGTTCGTCTAACATACTAGCTGGGACGTCATCATAGTCGTCTCCGTCTTCGTAGTGCGTCACATACTCATCCCACTCGTCGTTCCATTCTGCAGATATGAAGCCATCGTCTTTACGTGAGGGATAATCTGTTTGCGTCAAGCGTCGATTACTTCCGTCAGCGTATACGATTGCGTACCTTTTCATCTTTCTGTTCTTTTTGTTCATCTGCAAGGATGCTTTCGACATACCTCACAACTCTCTCGTATTCTCTACCAGATTTTTCACTATCTCGGTAGGCCTTCTTTATCAACTCTTCACCAGTACCACGAAAACACCCAACGTGCCATTTGTTGTTTGAACGAGTCCATGTAAAGTATCTTCCGGAACTCCAAAAGTTCTTAAAGACGATGTAATCATCTGTCTTACACACCTCGGCACCGTTTGATATATCTGCGTTTCCGTCTATCTTAATACGTCCATGAACGTATGCACCATCACATATAACAACTTTGCCATATACTTCGGTATCGATAACTTTTGCGCCAATCACTATCACATTTCCGTGTAATCTTGCGTAACCGCCTATCACCGATTCTCCTGATACTTCAACATTATCACACAGATACGTAAATCCACGGATTACTGATTCATCAGTTACGAGTGTGTCATTACCAATGGTTGAGTTTTCACACGCTATTGCCCCACATGTTAATACAGCATTGTCACGGATTTCTGCACCACCGTAGGCTTTAGCTTCCATGGTTATCCAGCAATCACCAGACTGTGAGAGGTTTCTTTCTGCTTCAACCCATCCACCAAGCTCTCCAGCTACAACGTCTCCGAAGTCTTTGAGAGCCTTTATCCGATGAAGCGTCACACCATCGAAACACATTGTCTCTTCAGTGAGTTTGTATTTCTTCTGTTCCATGACTAATCGATCCTAATCATTTTTTCAACATACGCATCTGCTCCACAAGTGAGAAATGTGTTCCTTAAGGCGATTTCATTATCAACAGTCAAACTACGGTGAATTACAACTGGTACAGCATCCATAAATGCTTGTGTACGTTCCTCATCGTCAGTGAAATCGTTTATGATACGTGCAATACGTTCAGGATCATCCCCGATGTCTTTTAGTACAACTTGATAACGCCAATTTTTGTTTGGCTCATCGTGCTCTTTAGACATCTCATCTATCACCTGTTTTGACATTTCGATGCCGTACTCTTCTTTCAGAATTCTTGCGGTCTTACTTTCGATGGCATCCCGCAACATTTGTTCGATATTCATTTTGTTCTTTTTTGAATTTGACTATCTGTAATATTATACGAATAGGCCCCACCGGCACGAGCATGCGCCCGTGTCCGAGGTGGTCAGCGTGCTTGCGTGCGCGTTTGCGCAGGAGGCAGCTGTTGCAAGCTGTCGACGCCAGCAAGCTTGTTGTAGGCGTCGCAGAAGCGTCGGTATGCGCTTGAGACTGCGTAAGCTTTGGCGTCGTTGCCGTCGTAGAAGGGATCGACTGAGTCGTCATCGATGCCGAGAGCTTCGAGCAGTGTGAGTGTTCGGTCAGCGAATTCTCGGTAGATAGCGAGAGAGTCTTCTGCGGTTGCGCATTGCGATTTATAGTGAATCGCGGTGCGGACTCCGTCAACCGTGCCGATTGCGTAACCGGCCGTACCGAATACGCCACCGAAGAATGCTGATAACAAAACTACCTCGTTCTGTAACCAGGCGCACATTTTCTTTAGTACGTTCATTGTCGTGAGTGTTTAAGAAGATGAATGAGATCGTATTTAGAACGCCCGATCTCGATAGGCGTGGAAGAGTGGTTAGAATGTAGCAGTAGGTTGCTGCGGAGCTTGCTGCGGCTGCTGAGGCTGAGCCTGTTGGGGCTGAGTCTGAGGAGCTTGCTGCTGCGGAGCAGGTTGCTGCGGCATCTGAGGAGCAACTGGAGCCTGAACGGGCGCACTGATAATCTCGCCAGTTTCAGGCAAACCTGTCTCGCGACAAGGCTTGTAGAGGTGTGCGATGATGCTCGTCATGCGCTCGGCTGGAGACCAGCCAGACTTCCAGCTCATCTCACTAGTCTCATTGTCCTTGACCTTGCGGCACCAGAGCATAAGAGAGTTGATTGGGACAGCGTTCTTTGCAGGTACGCGCACTCCGTTGACTTCAGTCGTACGAATGTACGGCTCGCCGCCAGGAGTAGGAGCCTCAGCTCGCACGATGCCTGGTATGACCTTTCTATTGTCAGGAAGAGCCTTGGTGGCATCCTTGAGGATAGAAGGAGCATACTTAACCTGCCCAAACTGATCTGTGCCGTCCGCCTGAGCGTCAGCATAGATACTGGTGAGGTATTTGACCATAGCCTTGTCCGTAGACTCGAAGATGGTCATAGTACAGCTTTCGCCCCAAGGATCGTCTGCGTCGATAAGATCGAGCTTGACGTACTTGGTTTCCACATTCTGTGTACCTACGTGAGCTGTGAGCACGTAGACGTTTTCGATTTGCATTCTCATGATTTTGTGTGTTTAGCTGAGCAGCGACCTCGCTGCCCTTCTTGCTGTGGATGCCGTAGGAATCGAACCTACGCATTGTCGCTATCATCTGACAGAGTACCATAGCACCCGAATATGACCCCGAAGGGCCATATATTAAACACAATTATGAATATGGGAATCTTAAAATCGTCCTTCACAGGAGGATAGTGGACACCACAGGAATCGAACCTGTGCATTACAAGCAACTTGTGCAAGAATGTACCATAATGCCCGACCAGCTGACTTAACAGCGGGTTAACACGGACATGACCGCCGTTCCCCGTGTAGACAACACGAATGTTGCTGGGAGTATCTCGGCATGCCACTATCATACGACACAGACGCGCATGTCTGTACCGCCCACACCTACACGTATGCAGGTATAGCGTGCTATGCGCAGCACGCGCGACGATTATAAACGATGTTATACCGTCGCCAATCTATAGGAACAGGCATGTTTGACGAATCAGCAAGGGCGAGCGAGGAACGAGCGAGCCATGTCTTGTTTGACGAGACAGCAAGAAATAAGCAAAATAAGAACAAGAAGGGAAGCAAGAAGAGAAGCAAGGAAGGGCCCGAAGGCCCATTCCTTACTGCGGAACGATGCACCAGTTGTCCTTGTGCGTGGAGCACCATTTCCCGTACTTCTCAAACAAAGCTTCGAGTGTAGGCTCGACGGGAGAAGCAACCCATTTCCAAACTGTGGCAGGAACTTCGCGTTCTTCGGCCAAAACAGGCTCGCCATCCTGACCGTTGACGTAGGTTCTAACCTTGGTCGTTTTCCACTCGTGCTCGACTAACTTCTTGATTTTAAGAACATATCCCATAATTCATCTAATTTTACAGCAACACGACGTTGTGTTGCCAATAGGTAGGGACAGGCGCCTTTGACGAATCAGGGAGGGGGTGTTCCAATTTCCAAATCGGCCGGGGGAGGCTATCGGGGGACTTTCCCGTTTAAACATGTATAATATAAAAATTTTCTTTCCCGTTTAAATACATATGAAATAAAAATTTTATTATTTTTGAACAAATATAAAATAAAAAATCCAACCCAAAGGCTGGATTTCTTATTATTGTATTAGCGTTGGGGTGTCAGAAGGTGCAAAGACTATCGTATTATCAGTGCGTGGTGTATTCACAGTATGAATACGGTTTCCTTGTAAGAAATCACGTTGATAAGCATTTATCATATCGAGAGCTTGCTCGGCAGATTTTTTCTTTGCACCGAATCTACTCATAAAATAGTTGATAGCAGCATCTCTTTGATCGCGAGTCAAATCACTTACAGGAACCACTTTTCCGTTCGTAACTCTGTTTATAATGTTATTATATTCAGCATGCCATTCTTCTGGATTAGACATCCACGCCTTAGCTTCAGGAGAAACTTTTCTGTTTTTAACCTTGTTGTAATGTGTTTCATATTCCGGAAGCTTACGTAAAACAGGATTCATTTCGTAATACGATAATGTTTCCACACTCAGAGGCTACATAGAATTAAATACCTCTCCTTTATTCGTAGGCGCACCGTCACTGCTATAACTCTACGAGTAATTGTCTGCCCTTGAATGTAGAGCATGTGTTGCTTCATGTGAAATCATGCCTCTTCTATATACGTCAAATGGGTTTACTATCCTACTATAAGCACCCTTGAACATTGGTGTCATCACCGTATTTGTAAGTGGGTCAAAATATGCATAAGTTTCATCATCAGGCGCATTCTACATTTTAAATTTCGGTTTCACGTCTCCAAAACCAGGATACACGTCTTTGTTGATATATTTATCCACAAGATCGTCATATACAGTATTGAAGTATTTAGATTCTTGTTGCGCACGTTTAAGCATAGCTTTAGTTTTTGACCCAAATACATAGTTTCCTCTAGCCATTTCATACGGTGCAATTATGGGATATCGTAGCATATCTGAAACATAAGAATTGGGTATAGCCGCATACTTCAACAATGAACCTACACCACTGCCTAGTAAAGCTCCAATTGGCGTAGCATACGGTTTCATAAACTCCGGAAGCACATCTTGTTTAGAAATTTGATCTCCAGCAACACCGCCAATTATAGTACCAATTGTTGGATAAACTGCGTCGTTTAATATCTAAAGCTTCTTACTATATTCTGGAAGCGGTTCACGTAAATAGTCCGCAACAGGGTCTAATATCTTCTAAGCGTTTAATTTCATTGCGGGCATATAATATCCAGGATTCATCGCACCGCCCGTAACTTGACCGATAATATCAGATGTACCCTAACTTAAACCAATTCTTTGTAGCACAGGACTAAACAATCTCTGACCTGCTTCTGAATAATCATAACCTGTTGTTGCTTTCAATGCTGCATCAGCACCTAATCCATACAATACCTGATTTGTAAACTATTGCACAGCTGGATTACCACCAAGTACCAACCCGGCTCCATATATCTCAGGTAGCCATAGCGGTGCTGTAGCAGCTCCGACGGTACCCATTATAACCTTATCAACATCACCAGCAGTCTACTGCATTCTACGTTGACCATACTATCTCCAGTAATCTGGTGCAGCTCTATTGATTTGTCCGCCTGTTGCAGGATCGTATTTAACAGTTACTTCATCTAATGGATGTTCAACACTATACGTATTACCAGATGCATCAGCCCACTGACCTGAATCATTCATATACGTATATGTTGGAGATCCATTGACACTGTTTAAGAAAGCTGGTAACCACTAATTACCAACCTTTATTACTTTATTTGTTTGTCTTATTTTAGGCATAATAAAAAAAGAGCCTACTTAACGTAGGCCCTGAATAAATTTGTTTAAGTATTATAGATCTAATATATTTGTTATGTCCTCATCTTCATGGGACTTTTTGTTATCTCCAGAGGAAGCATTTGATCTACGAAATCAATTAGATAAAGATGTTCTTTTCCATATTGCTGTCTCATTGGAACAGTGTTCATAATCTCTTGGTTGTACTTCTTTGCTTGTGATTCAAGAGATCCTTTAAAGTAATTCTTGAAAGACATTGTACCGTGTAACTCGTGACAATTACCACTCCAAGGAGCATCCTTAGCGAATAGATAACCTTTGTTGTACAAACGTTCGTTGTTATTACAAATACCCTTTGTCCATTCTTTATACGACTTTATTCCAACTCTCCATAAGTTAGGATAAAAGTCACATAGAGAATAATAATCATTTACACTCTCAGCTATGAATCTTTTCTCAACAGCCTCTGAGCCTTTTTCAAGCCATATACGATAAATAGCGTCTGAATATAGTCTATCGAAGAAATCACATATGCACTGTATTGATGCGAATGTTTCATCAAACTCTGCAGCACCATGACATACTCTCCATTTATTCCCATCTCTACAAACACGTACATCAAACATACGAACTCCATATTCATACTGTTCAGCTATGTTCATGTTCTGAGCTTTCCATGTTCTACGTATTAAAGACTTATTATATATACCCTTAGTAGCTTTATGGAACGTATAACTATCATGTGATCCTATCATACTTCAGTTGCTTTTAACAGTTCGATATATTTGTTTCGTAACTCATCATCTTTAACTGGATCTAAGATCTTATCCCAATCCAACACAGACGGCTCATCTTTTGTCTCAGCCTCGTACTTAGCAATAATAGCTTGTTTCGTATCTTCATCAAGCTTATCATTATCAGCTGATATAATTGATGCAAATGCTATATACATAAGCTGTTTAGATAACGAAGTATTTACATCAATATTATTTGTATGTTCTATATTATCCATGATTTTTATTTTTTAATGTTTTCAATGGTACAAACGCATATTCGCACGCATATGATGATATCATTTTTTTCTTCTTTCCTGTAGCTGGATATTTGCCAACCTCAAACAGGTTATCTGATGTGTATAACTTACCTATTGGCACTAACTCTATTGGTTTACCTGTGTACCAAACCTCACCTGTTATATGAGCATCTGGACATTGTTTTTTCGTAGGTTTATGAACCTTTATCTTCTAATTAACTGGCACATACACTACGTATGAATAGTTAAAACAACTTGTACCTTGAGCAGCCAAACACCCTATCAACGAGTCACTGAAGCATAATCTAGGAGTTTTGTTATCTTCATGGCCATTCTCGGTTAGACCATTGACAGGAATTGTTGGTGTCATCGTTATCTTATCTGCATAAAAAATATCAATCCTGTATAACATCGTTTAGTATATCTGATATTTGATGTGCTATTAGTCGAGCATCTGGATGAGCCCCTTTAGCCAATCTTAATTTTAACATTTTACCCCAATCATCTATGAAGCCTGTCATAACAAATTCAGTCTTAATTCCACAAGGGAGAAGATCTCTAGCTCGTTCAGCTTTTAGACCTTTGGCTAATAATGTCTTGTATACTGATTCAGATGCTGTTATATGATCTTTAAACAGCTTCTTTGTCTCAGCATCATACGTATTCCAGTCAGATGGATATATATATTCAAGATCTCCGTTGTACGTAACATACCTCGTACTTTCTTGCAGGAATGAAAATACTCTATGTCTCATGAATGATTGAGAATTAATCCTGTTACACGTAATCCTAAATGAATAACGTTTTACATGTAGCTTATGAGGCTCTGTAAGGTATTTAAGATCGTAAGTCCAACCATTTTCAATGATTACTCGATAGTTTGTTGTGATGTACACGTTTCCATCAAACTCGATAACTCTAGAGTACTTATTATCTTTGTACATCTTAACCATCCCCTTATACAACTTCTCGGTTCTAGGTATCGTCAAATAGATCGTAGCATGTTCTAATGCGGCACCATGGTTATACGATACAAGTTTGTTGGTGAATGCTTCAGCTGTTGTAGAACGCCCATTCTCGTCAAAAGACATATTCTTCTCTGATTTGTACGAAGTTCTACCTGCAAGTTCAACCATTTCGTATATTCCAAGTTTGTCGTACTGCTGAGTAAGTAATTCAACATGTGGTTTAATCATCTTCATAATCAACGTTGTTATATATTCTTAATAACTTCTTCTATGCCTATATCATACGATCAACAGATTTTACATACTCAGGATCTGTTGCTGTTGATTTTAGCCTAGACGTGCGCTATATATTTTGTGCACTCTTTTGTTTCTGGTCCGTGTTCTCCTTGTGTGACATAGTGATATGATTGATTCTATTTAAACTCGTTGTATTTTCTATATGCTTTGCTTCGTATGTATCTATCACTATCTCGATGTATGTGTTTTAACATAGACTCTCCTGTAACGCATCCTGAGACTCCTAGGTTGCAAATATTGTCTAAAAAAGATAAAATTCCATCTTCTCCAAACTATTTTTTTAATATTCCATATGTCTCTGTTGCTTGTACAACATAAGGATTGTGTTTATCGTACATGGGATCAACACCAGCTATATACGAAATATTCATAGGAATCTTGTGTATATAGAAATATTTGCATGTATCTGTTACAGGAACTGATTTCTACTACATAGATAAGAAATCCGCATAATACAAAATAGCACTTAATTCAAACTTATTCATGTTATCTAATATAATCTAATTAGTCTCATGAGTCTATGTAGGGACGTAAGAAGTAATATTATATAGTCTTACTTTCCTAAGGAGACTCATGTTATATTATATATAGTCTTACTTATTATCATGAGACTCATGTATATATACTATTAGTCCTACTTACTCTACTGAGACTCATGATACTATATTAGCTTATATTAGCTAATATTATCTAATATAGTTTATATATAATATAATATTCCCCCGAAGCTCTCGTGGCTGTAACGTATTAACTAAGCGTTTTGGTTTCACAAGCTATGAAAAATTTTATAAAAAAATAAATTTTTAATATTTTTGCAACCAAAATGCGCACTTCATACGTTACTGCCCCAGTAATTTAAAACAACAGATTGCTATGACAAAGAAATTAGAAGTGATTGAACCGTTCTTCGGACTTGAACTTGGTGATGTTATGACTCTCTCTGATGACGAGAAGTCTTATGTTGCAGAGTATAATTCTGCATACAAAGAGGATGACGATGATGATTCTTCTGTGAAGGCTACGTATTCATCTAAGTGTTCCATCTCAGTTGATTATGCAAAAGAGCTTGTCAACGAGGGTGTACTCAAGGAGGTTACTGAGACTGAAGTGCCGTTTGTAAATGTGTTTGATGAGATTGATTCCTTGCTCAAGGGATATACTGCAGATCTCAACAAAATTGATACACAGGATATGCCTGAGTGTATGAAGGTTGAACAACGTACGGTGATGCTTAACCTTATCAAAGTTCTTAACTATTTAAAGGGTCTTAAGAAGTAATGCAAGAGAAGATTGATCAGAAGCCTTTGGCTATGGATGTGAGCGATAAGATCAAATATGAGTTCTTCGACAGCTTTTTAATAAAGCCGCTTGCACCGACAAAGGTTAAGAAGGAATTCAGTACACCGATTGCGACAGATAAGCCTAAGGCTGATAAGAACGGAATCGAGGCAACTGATTATGATAAAGTAAAGAAAGAAGTTAAAGAGGTTGATTCAGACTATTTAACAGGTATTGTACTTAAGGTTCCATACAGATATACTAAATGGATGGGTAATGAGAAGAGTTATGATCTTCCTCCGATACATGTTGGAGATACGATTTTCTATAAAGCCAGACACTTTGAGTACTTCGATCTTGTTAAAGACTCTCATCTAGTACGACAATTTGACATTATCGGAAAGGTCCATGATTGATGTTAATAGTTTGAGCAATCAAATATCTAAAGAACTCAATGTTGATAAAAATATTGTTAACGATGTTATACACCAGGTATTTGATTGTACAGCAACGATTATGAAAGACCCGAATGATCAAAGAGATATATTGTTTACTAAGTTGTTTAAATTTAAATTAAAACCAAGATTTAAACATGAAAACGATTGCAGCGACGTATAATTCAGATGTACTTATTGTCGATACAGAAACCGCTAACATCGAACCGCTTGATGTACAAAGAAATGCGTGCAACAGAGTATACATGGCTCCTGAAGATATGCATTTCAAGTTCATAGATCGCGACAGGAGTGTTGAAGAGTTCGATGTTAAAGCTGGTGATATTATACTTGCTTTTTGGGATACAGACTTTCCGCACAAGTATATAAAGATAACATCTGAGGAGTGGAAGGAAAACCTCGATAACTATAATAAACGAATTAAAGAACTTAAAACAATTAACGATGAAGTCGACGAAGCCTGTTAAGAAATATGTGATCGTAGATCTTACAAACATTGAGAACCCCAGTGACGTATATGCAGCTTTTGTAGAGGCTAAGTGTGGTGTGGAGCCTATCACTAAAGAGGAGATGTTCAACTATGCTATGCACGTCACAGAGCTGATGAACTCAACCATTGTCAAGTCATGTGCTTCTCTAATAGATTGTCTTGATGCACTGATTGATACGATCGAGAGTGCTTATGATAATCAGGAGGATCCTGATCTTGTGATAAAGAAGCGAGAAGAGGAGAAGGAAGAGGAAGAGGAAGAGAAGGTTGAGAAGAAGCCTAATATCTTCAAGCGTTTCTGGAACTGGATCACACGTAAGAAATAAATAGTTGGTTACTAAAAACCATGCAGTGGCACACAACACTGCAATGCGGGAGTAGCTTATGAGGTAGAGCAGTGTGAAGTCTGGAATAATATCAGATGGGATCCTCATGGAAGCAGGTTCGAGTCCTGCCCCTGCGCAAAAAACTACAATATGTGGCTAAAAGAATCTAATAGACCAAAACATTTGTTGTACGCTATTCCTGCAGCTTTTGTTGGTACGATATTATTCAGTACAGGTCTAGCGTTTGGAATGGAATTTAAAGATAAACAATACGGAGGTAAGTTCGATTGGCTTGATATAGCTGCCACGGAAATAGGTGGTTTAATCGGACAAGCACTTCAAATAGGAGTGATTTCATTATTTGTTTAATTAATTAACCTCCTTAAGAAAGAGGTTAACACTGCCCTATCGTATATTGACTATTACCTCGGGCCCTAACCCCGAAGAAGTGGGTTTGATTCCTACTAGGGCTACTAATAAAATGAACGATGATAGTAAGATATAATAAGTATAAAGGTGTTGCGGGTATATACAAGTGGGAAAATCTGATAAATCACAAATGCTATATCGGACAATCCGTTAATCTGAGTAAACGACTTGCACAACATTTTAACAATATAAAAAATAAAAAGTGCGATAATCCTTTATACAGGGCCGTTGCTAAATACGGTTTGGAAAATTTTGACGTTACTATCATAGAGACATTAAGTATCTCAGACGATTTAAAATCGAAATTAGACGAACGAGAAAAACATTATATTCAAAAATATAATTCATACGGACATACTGGTTATAATCAAACACTTGGTGGCGATAGTGGAATTCTCGGATATAGATTTACGGAAGATCAAAAAGATCATGTTTCAAAAAACTCTTTGAAGCAGGCTGAGAATTATAAAAAAATCGTATATCTATATAACGTAAAACATAAATATTATCAAACATGGATGGATGCAGGATATGCGGCAAATCAACTTCATGTAAACAGAAGTTCTGTACAACGATTGTGTTCTGGAGCAATTAAGTTAATAAAAAAAGAATGGGTCGGATCTTTCTCGAAAGATGATTTGGAGTTAAGGATAAAAAGCACCGTGATTTCACCGGGTTGTTGCAAAGTACAGTATGTTGGTAAATTCATATATAAAGACCGTGAGTATACAGGGAATGTAAAAGATGCGGCAAAATACTTCAATGTGTCAGAATCATATATTTACGGAATCTGCAACAAGTCTAGAAAAAGTAATGTTTTATCGTTCTTGTCAGCTTAAAATAATCGTTTATTGATATAAAATATAATAAGATGGAAATTAAATTCAAGAAACTTTCAGATAAGGCTGCAATGCCTTCAAAAGCACATAAGACAGATGCTGGATTTGATTTAACTGCTACGAACATAACGACAGAGTTGAATGAGTGTGGTCAGCTGGTAATCGTATACCACACAGATCTTGCACTGGAGATTCCTGATGGATACTTTGCTCAGCTGATGCCAAGATCATCTATTGCAAAGAAGTCATTGCGTCTTACGAATAGTTGTGGTGTAATTGATTCAGGATATCGTGGTGAAGTGCTTGGTAAGTTTATTGCAACTACAGATGTTGTTCCGGCCGTATACAAGGTTGATGATAAATTTGCTCAGCTGGTGATCTTGCCTGTTCCTGATGTAGAGTTTGTTGAGTCTGATAGTCTTTCAGAATCTGATCGAGCTGATGGTGGTTACGGATCTTCTGATAAGGCACAGACTGCTGTAGACTCTGATGCTAATACATCTGACAATGACGAAAATATTTCAGTGCAAAGTGTACGACCGACAGATTGGCAGTCTGCAGTAACTGAGGACAATCAGTGCGAGTCTGCAGCATAATAACACATGACAACCATCAAGGTTGTTTGGAAGTTTAGCTCAGTTGGTTTAGAGCGTCTGCCTTACAAGCAGAAGGTCGATGGTTCGAATCCACCAACTTCCACCTTCATTTTTTTTCATACTGACTTTTTGAATTTGCGTTACTCCAACTTCGGTTGGAGTAATTGCGTATATACGTATATATAAATATGATTTATTCAAAGCTTAGACGTACAAATATACAGAATGCGGCAGGTACTCCTGTCACACCTCGTATTTTACATATGCAAGAGCCTGATAAATTAAAAATTGTTGATAGCTCCCGTTTTCAATTCGGAGATATACTTGATGCAAAATCCACAATGGAACTCATCGGAAAAGGCGGGGGTTCTGGTGTAGATATGAAGATGCTTCAAGCATATATCAACAAAATGACTATTGAGTATGATCCAGCAACTAAATCTGTAAAGTTGATTTCTCCAGATGGAGTTATCCTTGGATCTGCTGATATGTCATCTATTGCAGCAGAGGGTGGTGTTGCAATTGAATCTGGTTCTTACGATAAGGGTAGTGATAAACAGAACGTGCTGCGTCTGAAGATGACTGACGGATCTTCTAAGGAGATCTCGATGAACGATGTTATGGACTCTAATGACGATTATTCTATCGACACAAAAGACATCGCATCAATCTTAAATTAATCACTTGAATTTTTAAATTATGGAAGAGATTAACAAAATTTATACGAGTGACACGGCTAATAGCTTTAGCAATGGTGCTATGATGGGCGCAATGCTTGGTAATAATGACCGCAACGATGCCTTGACAGCTATGTTAGCTAATGGTGGTAATCAACAGATGTGGAATAACCCGTTTGCATATCTGATATGGTTGATATTTGCCGGTCAGTTTGGTGGCTTCGGCAATAACGCAAACAATTGTATTGGTGATCAAATCCAGAGTTTACAAAATCAGATTCAAGACAACCATAATAGTGATCTCACTATGCAGGCTGTCAATGGTAACAGTGAGGCGATTGCACAGTTATCCCAGACACTAAACGTTGGGTTCAACCAGGTACAGTCAGCTGTTAATCAGATGAGTACTATGATGCAGGGTGGTATGAACAATATTAATACATCCATCTTGTCTCAGGGTTACCAGAATCAATTGAACAATTGTCAACAGACAAACACTATTCTGATGCAGAGTCAGGCGCTTCAGAATGCTGTTCAGAACGGTTTCGCACAGGTAGGTTTCCAGGCTGAGCGAAACGCATGTGATGCTAAGGAAACAAGTACACAGAATACACAGAAGATCATTGATACCCTGACTAATCATTGGAATCTGGAACAGCAGACTACGATTCAGCAACTACGCGATGAGATTGGTAGATTAAATCAAACCAATGCTCTAATCTCAGTTCTTAAACCGAGTGCTGCTGTTACAACTACTACAACAATTTAATAAAATAATAAATGCAATATTTAGATCGATTAGGCCTTCAGCAACTTTGGACGTCTGCTAAGGCTAAGTTTGCTACAAAGGGTACTCTTGCAAATAGTGGTATTACAGACGGTTACTCAAGCGTTGAGACTGGTACTGTCACCCCCATTAGAAATCTTGAGAATGGTATTCTCGCAGATATTGCCACTGGAAGTGATAATCATAAACTTAAGACTGTGTATGTCTCAGTTGATGGTGCCGGTGGTCTTGCATCAACGAACTATGTTGACACTAAGGTTGGTGCTGTAAAGGTTCCCGCTTATACGCTTACCAAATCTACATCTACTGATTATGCTGCCGTATATCACCTCCAGAAGGATGGTGCTAATGTTGGTGAAGCCATCAACATTCCGAAGGATATGGTTGTTGAGTCTGGTAAGGTTGTTTGGGGCTCTTACACTGATGGTACGTTCACTCCCGCAACGGATAAGAAGGATGCTACTCCGTATGTTGAGTTGACTCTGGCTAACAGTACAGCTAATAAGATTTATATCGCTGTTGCTGATCTCGTCAATGAGCATAAGGCTGGTACTGGTATTTCTATTACGAACAACACGGATGGTACTCGTACGATTGAACTTAGAGCTGATGTTAATACAAATATCAACAAGAGCGTGGTTTCGTTCGGAGGTAGCCCAGAAGCAATTACAGCTACCACCAATAGTGGAGACGTCGTCACTGCATTTGAAATGACGGGTGGTATTGAAGGCGTTCAAGGTACAGGCGGTATTTGGGCTATACGTGTAGACGAGCTTACTCGTAATGATATTGAGACTGCGAAGTCTCAGTCAAGCACCAACAAGACTGACATTGCAGCCTTGACTAAGCGTGTTGATGGTATTGTTGCAACGGGTGGTGAGGCTAACCAGGATGCTTATTCTAACATCAAGGTTGGTTCTACTACGCTTGCCGCTACAAGCAAGACTGATACTGTAGAGTTTGCTGGTGCTGGTCTGATTTCTGTAACTGGTTCTACTGCTGCAGGCAAGAAGGTTGAGATCAGCCACTCTAATCCGATTGGTGCCGCTGTTAAGGCAGCTGGTTTCTATAAGTTTGCTACGGATGCTGCTGGTCACGCTACTGGTTTGACTGCTGTTGCTGCTAGTGATATTACAGCACTCATCGGTGCTCATAGTCTTACGCTGAGCATGACGAATGCTGCAAACGATACTGCTGCTATCACGATTGGTAGCACTTCTTACACGGTTGGTCCGATTCCTCTTGGTGATGAGACTAGCCCTGCTGAAGGCACTGTTCGTTATATTCTGAATCATTAATATTGGATGGGTACGGGGATTTCTCGTACCCAATCCATTTTTAACAACATACATATGCTATTTAAAGATTTGAAACAAGGATGTTCTGTCTACATGTTTGACAGGAACAACATTGAGGTACACACTGTACAGGTTGTAACAGTCTCAACACCTCACATGGATAAGTACAATAACCAGTTTGATATGGTGGTTGATGTCGCAGTTTTAGATGCCGGTAAGACCCAAACGTATACGTTTAAAGATAGCAATGAAGTTGGGTATACCGGTCAACTTATGATAACTCCTAATAAAGAGTGTGTCATAAAAGAACTCCAGTTACTTAAGTCTCAATCACAGACTATACTTGATAATATTGATCAACACAGAAGTAATGTTGAGAAGTGTAATGCGCTTATTCAAGAGTTTGATCCTGCTATAAAAGCAAAGCAGGAGAACGATGCTCGATACGAAGAGCTAAAACAATCTATAGAGAGTTTGAAACAAATGATTATTGATTCTAATAAACCTAACGATGGAAACGCTTGATAAGATATTTAAAGATTATGGATACGATAAACAAACATCGGTAATTCATAAAGCGATCACAAACATATCTGAATATTTACAGAAGGTTTTGGATAAAGACCAGTATTGTAAAGTGATCAAAGATACATATTGTACGTTTGTTGGTGGACATTACAATGAACCATTTGCTGATGATCAAGTATCTAAGATGTATTATGAAAAAGATGGGTCTAAATACACAGGACCATTTTTGAACAAGAATCTCGTACTAAATAAGTATAAAGAGATACGTGGTGTGATACCTGATTATAATGAGTGGGATTATTATGTAACTGTACAGATGATATATTCAGATAACTATAATCTCATACATGAGTGGTTTCCGAACATATCAGAAGATGAGTTCAATCAAAAGATTTATCAACTTGCTACCAACTGGTTGAACGATAAGGATAACCCGTTTGGTAATAGTAAAACATGGTGTTATTTTAACTAATATAAATAATGAAATTTTTAGATCAATCAGGTTTAGTAATTGTTCAATCTTGGATCAACAACAGCTTTGCAAAAGTTGATCAGGCGTTTGGCACGATAAGTTATGCAGGAAACGTATCTGGAATAACTGTTAGTCAAGTCAGCACAACAACAAACGGTAGTCCTTCAACTGTTTATTACGATACGACTGGTGGGCAGTTTGTATTGAAAGCTGGCAACAATGTCTATTATAACAACTGGCCGAACAAGCACATATGGGTTGTTCCTGGTATTAATGAGCCTTGGGGTTGTGCAATCTATAAAGATCTTTCTCTGAACAAGTTATATAAATACGTACCAGAGGATGGCAATATGAGCGCATGTGACGTAACAGATTATCCCGCAACACGTCTTCGTGATCTAGCTGCTGATATTGAGATGATCACTGCTCAGAAAGGCATATATGCTCCTACACAACACACTCACACTATCGCAAACGTAACAGGTCTTCAGAACAAGCTTGATACTATAAACAAGAGCTTGAATGTAATTAGCTTGGGTATGTGGGGTGCCGTTAAAGTAGATGGTATTCTTACAAACTCTATTAGTGCTGCACAGGGTGGTGTTGGAAATCCCAGTGCTGTATATATTGCACAGTCTATTTCAAGCCCGTCTGGTACGATATCTGGAATTGTTGGTAAGATTGGATCCTCGTATTATACGACATGGAGTGGTACTTCTGTACCCACCAATTTGTATATGAAGACAAACGGTAATCCGTACTACAGTAAGTATTACTATACTATGGTTAATGGCGTGCCGAATGCTGTATATAAGTGGACTGGTCAGCGTTTCATGGTCGATGAGGATTATTCAGATCATTCAATCTCAGATGGATTTGGTGGTGACTTAGAGGATGCTATACAGCCTGCAATGGATTATATCGATACTGTATCTCAGGAGTCAGTATCCAGAACAGATTCTGTTACTCATACAGCCGCTAGCAGTACATCAAGCACTGTAAGACTTGCATATGTGAACACGTCAGCAAGTACACATGGTAATATCAAGAGTGCTAGTGCTTCAGAGCTTGGTCTCGTTAATGGTGTAACTTCATCAACAGCTACTGGTAATGTGATAACAAGTCTGACAAAAGCGTCTAACTCTAGCAATATTACGCAGAACAGAGCGTGGGTTGAACCGTGGACAGTTAACGCTTATCAGAAACCATCGTCTTCAACAGCTCGTATTTCAGCTACAGAGGGCAAGTTCTCAGTTCTTGACTTTAGATCAGGTTCTGGTGTGTATCTTGGTTTTGCTTCTCCGTACAGCTTGACTGCTGGCATGAACCATCACTGGAGAGGTTTGATTATGAAAAAGGCTAATCAGCCTATCAATATCGCAAGACCGTCAATGCTTGCATCAGATTCTGTAATCTTGTGTAATCTTCCGCAGCAGCAAATCGTTAGTGGTACGAATTTCTATTTTGACGCATATACGACAACCAATACAACGTCAACGGCACACGATACATTAATGCTAGTACTGTATCCTGTTACGAATGTATTGGATTTCTCAGCTTAATCAAATAACTAACCATGATAAACAATAAACTATTATATTATAAGACAAAGAATGGTTATGCTAAAGATGCGTCAAATATTTCTTCTGAATCAATAGTTTTTATTGAGGATGATGGTACAATACGCACGCATAACAAGACATTCGGACAGCCTTTAAAGGCTGATGAGGACAATCTTACTGTGAAAGATAATGTAATCACAGTTAAGAATCGTACGTCAGATAATGGTCGTGGTTATGTTGTTCTCAAGAAAGATGATGATTTCGTATCATCCATTGTGGATCAAAACACAACGTATGTTATCAAATATGATTATGTACTAACTGACGGTGTTAATCTACCAAAGGAAGTGACTCTTAAATTTGAAGGAGGTTCTCTCACAGGTGGTAGTATTGTTGGTCACGGAGCGTATATAGATGCTCCAACTGATCATCAGATATTTAACAATGTACTTGTTGGAGGAAGCTTCTACAATCGCTACCTGCCTATCGAATGGTTTGGATTCCAGAGAGGTACAATATCTGGTGTAAACTCGTTTAATCTAAAAGGTACGGTCAAGTCTGTAGACAATCTACCTCAAGATCCTCAAGAGTATGACGCATACGCAATAGGTCATGATGTATACGTATATTATAAGAATAGAGGTTGGATTAAGCATGAGAACATTATATCAAGTAAAGCTCTTGACATACAAGCATCACAACCTTCTGAAAGCGTGTCTATAACTAGTACAAGCATTGACTATGCTGTATCAGAAGATGGTCAGAATGCTCCAGCAACAGGATGGTCTAAAGAGATTCCTTCTATATCAATAACACATCGATATATATGGACTCGTACGATTGTAAATTATTCTGATAATACGAACACGACAGCATACTCCGTAGCATACTCTGGTAAAGATGGTAACAATGCTTCTGCACTTACTATAAAAGGTCGTGCAGGCAATCACTTTAAAACAGCGGATGATCTAAAGGCTAGTAATCCTCCTCAGATAACAGGAACTGTTATATACTTGGTCGATGAACCTTCTGCACATATCACAGTCGTAAAAGATGGAAATGTGATAGCTGGTACTGATGAACAAGTTAATGATGGTGACGCATATCTCATATCAACAGCGAATGACTCTGGTGAAACAACTGATGTAACTTGGGTTGCTACAGCAAATGGTTGGGTTAGCTACAACGGGAGTATTGGATCCGGATCTGGAGTAGATGTCATAACGGATAAAGACCTGTCTGACATGGGTATTAAATGATATGTTTGACATACAAGGAAATAAAATAAAACTAAGTACTGAGGATTTAGCAATACCCCCGTTTAAAGATTACTACAATAATGCTGAGGATAAGACGTATGCATTGAAAGCTATTGAATACGTTATATGGAATAAGAAATGGAATAGTCCATATAATGCATATCCAGAAAAAGATAGAGCATCTAAGATAGCTTATGATGTATTTGGAGATGCTAATTATATTCCAGATAACACGGTTAAAGATCTGATGCAACGATTTACAGAGTTTCAAGAAACTCCTGGTACAAGATTGTTAACAGCATCTAGATCTGCTGCTGAAGGACTTATTGAAGCGTTAAGTAGTTATTCTGAAGATGGTATGGATATTGACACAGCTATCAAAGTTACTCGTATCCTCAAGGATGTTGGTAATATAGTTAAGTCTCTTGATATAGCTGAAAAACAAACTAAAGCTGAACAATAGGAGACTGGTAGGATTAAAGGCGGTGGTACACTCAGCGCTTTTGAAATTGCTTAAACATGATTGATTTTAATAAGAAAATAGTTAACTCAGATAAGTTTAGACAAGCTGCATTATTCTTTGAAAAGAATGGGTGTTATACGTTTGCTCCAGAAGGCACGACAGACTACTTCAATTATTGGAAACAAGAACAACAAAGATGTTTAAATGGATACACAGCTCCTGATGGAGATTAGATAACTGGATATCATTACTTCTATCTCAACTATAGTCCTATTATGAAACTTGTTGAAACAGAGTACACAGATCGTAATGGAACTAAAAGAACTAGAAGAGAGCGTTTGTTTAGGTTTCCTGACTTTTGGGACTATGATTGGTTTTACTACAATGCTATAGAACAAGCTGAAGATGAAGGTAAACACATGGTTGTACTTAAAGCTCGTGCTCGTGGATACTCATTCAAAGGTGCGTCTATGTTGTGTAGAAACTATTTTCTTATTCCAAAATCAAAGAACTTTGCTGTTGCATCAGAACAGAAGTTTTTAACAGGTGATGGTTTGCTAACAAAAGCTTGGTAGATCATGGACTTCTTAGACAAACATTCTGGATGGGCTAAACGAAGATTGAGAGCAACTTCTTTAGAACGTACATCTGGATTTAAAGTTAAGGATGAGATAACTGGTAAGGAAGTTGAAGATGGTTATCTATCTAGTGTAACAGGTATAACACTTAAGAATGATCCTGAACGTATTCGTGGTACTCGTGGTAGATTATTCTTATGGGAGGAGTCTGGTAAGTTTCCAGATATCAAACAAGCTTGGCAAATAGCCAGACCTTCTGTAGAAACAGATGATGGTGTTGCATTCGGATTAATGATCGCATTTGGAACTGGTGGATCTGAGGGTGCAAACTTTGAAGGTTTGTCAGATATGTTTTATCATCCAGAAGGTTTTAATTGCTTAGATTTCGATAATATTTGGGATGAAGGTATGGCTGATAAGAAGTGCGGATTCTTTGTTCCAGCATGGTCTAACCTTCAATCAGATGAACATCCTGAATGTATGGATTCTGATGGTAATACTAATAGATCCGCATCTGTATAGGTTATATTGGAACAAAGACGAATCGTAAGAGATAGTCAGCCTGATGAAACTGTAACAGATAGATACATCGCAGAGCACCCTAATACACCTTAGGAAGCAATCCTTGAGGTTGGTAAGAACATATTTCCAAAAAAGCAATTACAGATACAACTCAACAAATTAAGAACTAACACCAAACTAGCTAATATGAAACATGTTGTTGATTTAGTTTGGGAGGGAGATGGTACTGTAAAGGCTATTGAAAAGAAGGGTGGTGATATAACACACTACCCACTAAAGAAAGGAGAGTAGCCAACAGGATCTGTTGTTATATACGAATATCCTGTTAAGGATCCTCCTTACGGATTATACATAGCTGGCCAAGACCCTTATGATCAAGATGGTTCTCTTACAAATTCATTAGGATCTACGTTTATATATAAACGATTCTAGCCAGGAGAAGCTTGGTCAGATGTGATAGTTGCTGAATATAGTGGAAGACCTGATACAGCTGAAGAATACTATGAGAATGTTCGTAAGCTATTGACTATGTATAATGCGAAATTATTGTTCGAGAATGAACGTAAAGGTATATACCCGTACTTTACAAATAAGCATTGTGATTATATGCTAGCAGACCAACCAGATAAGGTTATAAGTGAAATATTCAAAGACTCTAAAGTACAACGTAAGAAAGGTTGTCATATGACAAAACAAATTAGATCATATGCAGAAGGTCTTATAAAAGAGTGGTTGCTTGAAGAATATGAACCTGGTCATCCAAATCTCGAACGTATATATAGTGAACCATTAATAGAGGAGTTATTATTAGATGATGGTGTACGAAATGTAGACCGTGTAATAGCTTTATGTATGGTTATGCTATATAGAGAAGAGTTATATCAAGTAAAGATTGCAGCAGCAAAAGAATAGAATAAACAAATAGATTTCTTTGAAACACCATTGTTTAGTAACCAATGGTTTGACGAAGATAGTTCGTACGATGATTAGTACGACAATAACATTCCGACATTTACGTTTTAACAATGATAAGAGTAGAAGATAATTTATACAATGCGAACTTTCCGCAACAGAAACTACCTCTAAAGAAGAAAGATGAGTAGTGGTAGCATGACTGCGTGAATTACATTATCGGAGAAGGTAATGTTGTATCTGGCGGAATGTAGAAGACTCGATTCAGTGAGCTTCAAACATATTATGATCTATATAATAGTATCTTTGACGAGAAAGACTTTAAACGTATAACCAACCCCTTTAAGGTATCTGATGGATTTCCTGCTACACCACAAGACTTCAACATAATTAGGCCTAAGGTAGACCTCCTTATAGGTGAAGAGACAAAGAGGCCGTTTAATTTCAGAGTTGTACGTACATCACAGGATGCGACATCTGATCTTATGGATCAAGAGAAAGAGATGCTCATTCAATATATGATGAGTGCTATCATGGCTAGAATGAGTCCTGAAGAGCAACAATAGTTCCAACAACAGCTTTAGAATGGTGAAATAATGCCTCCTGAAGAGATTGGTAAATATATGCGTAGGGACTACAAAGATGTTATAGAGAACACAGCCTATCATTCTCTGATGTATATACGCGAGAAGTGTGGTATAGACAATGAATTCATCAAGGGTTGGAAAGATGGTTTGATAGCAGGACAAGAGGTATACTATGTTGGTGTACAAAACGGAGATCCTTACATGGAACGTGTGAATCCTGTATATTTTTCATTCGATCAGTCACCAGACCTTGAGTTTATAGAAGATGCGTCATGGTGTTGTAGGAAGATGAGACTTCCTGTAGCTGAAGTATACGATAGATATCACGATAAGTTATCTGAGAAAGATCTAGATAAGCTAAATGAAATGTTAACAGGTCGTCCATCAAACGATCTTGGTGAGAAAGACCCTGTTGATAATTTCAATCATATACAAATGCATATATACGACAACCCTGTTTTTGATTAGAAAACAAGGCATAATATTAACGTATGGCATTGTTGTTGGAAATCATTTAAGAAGATCAAGTATGTTACGTTTCAAGATGAAAACGGAGATGCTTAGATTGAAATCGTAGACGAATTCTATAAACCTGTTGGAACAGAGATAGGTATTGATGAGGATTGGATTGTTGAAGTATGGGAAGGATATAGAGCCGGATCAGATTTGTATTTTGGTATACAGCCGGTTGCTTATCAACACATAAGCATTGATCAACCAGATAGTCAGAAGTTACCTTATTGTGGTGCTATATATAGTAACACCAACAGTAAGCCAAGATCCCTTGTAAGCATCCTCAAGCCTTTGCAGTATATGTACATTGTGTTGTGGTATAGACTTGAATTAGCAATAGCTAGGGATAAAGGTAAGGTTATCAATATGGATATTACGTAGATACCTAAATCTATGAATATTACACCCGATCGATGGATGCATTATCTATCAAGTGTTGGTGTGAACTTCATAAATCCTTATGAAAATCAGTGGGGTATTCCTGGTAGAGAGGGTGGTAAACCAGCTACGTTTAATCAGATAACATCACTTGATCTTACGATGAGTAATGTTATTGCTGAGTATATCCAGCTTATGGATAAGATTGAACAACTTGCCGGAACAATCACAGGTATCACAGAACAACGTCAAGGGGCTATTAGTACATCAGAACTTGTAGGAAACGTAGAACGATCTGTATTACAATCATCTCATATCACAGAGCCTTTGTTCTGGGTACACAATCAATGTAAGAAACATGTATTAACAATGCTTCTCAATACAGCTAAAGGTGTTTGGGAAGAGTCTGGTAAGAAGAAGCTTCAGTATGTATTCGATAATGGAGAAAGAGCTTTCTTAGCAATAACAAAGGAGTTCTATTACGAAGATATGGACGTGTTCGTTAGTGATACATCTAAAGATGCTGAGAATATAGCTAAACTTCAACAGCTTATACAACCTGCAATGCAAAATGGAGCAAGCTTGTTAGAAGCAGCAGAGGTTCTTACGAATGATAATTTCAACATTATCAAACAGAAGCTTAAGGATATGCAAGATCGTCAAGATCAACTTCTTCAGCAACAACAAGAAGCTCAACAACAACAAGCTATGCAGCTACAACAGATGCAGAATGAAGCTAAAGAACAAGAGCTTATGCTTAAAGAAGCTGAGATGGATCTTCAAAGATACAAGATTGATGCTGATAATCAAACCAAGATTGCTGTGGCTGAAATTAGTACGTACAGAGGTACTGAGAATAAGGATATCAATATGAATGGCATTCCTGATCCCATGGAGATTGCTAAGGATGCTACACAGCAACGTAAGATTGATTCTGAAGCATATACTAAACGATATGAAGCTCGTCAAAAGAAAGAGATTGAAGATAAGAAGATCAATCTTGCTAAAGAACAGATGAAACATGAAACTGAGCTTTAGAAGTAGAAAGACGAAGCTGCGATGTAGAGAGAAGAGCTTAAGGCTAAAACAGCATTGAAAAACAAAGTTGTGGGTGAACGATGAACAAGGATTATATAAAACCTTCTGAACTTCTACGAAGACAACGACAAACAGGTGAGTCTTATTGGGATATGGTTGGAAAACCGTTGACTAATAAGACTTAGTCTGATCGTTAGTTGGATTCAGAACTAGCTAAGATAGAATATCTAGCTAATAAGTGGAAGGAAGAAGCTGAAGCAGATTTGTAGAACTATGATTATTAATTACTTACCAGAATATAGAAAAGGCAAATCAAGAGCGAATCCGACGTCTAAACAGTTTGTTGATAGAATGGGTCCATTGGTTTATGATAAGATGCAGTAGATGGGTATTTACTCAGATAGAGCATTTGATTATCTCATGCGCCAATTAGCCTTTGAATCAGCAAACGGAACATCAAACGTTGCACGAAAGTATAACAATTATGGTGGTGTACGTATACCAGGAAAGGCACAATATCAATCGTATAAGAATGATTAGGCGTTCGTTGATTACTGGCTCCCAATGATGAATCGTAGATATGCAAAGGCATTGAAAGCTCGTAATATCGATGAATATAGTACAGCATTGAAGAGTCTTGGTTATTACGAAGCTCCTGTGTTGCAATATACATCAGGCTTGAAAGGTTCTACTAGTGTTGGATCTGCTGCAGCAGCTTATGCTGCAAGTAGGAATAAGGCTAATAAACCATTACCTATGCAAACACAACAACCTGTGTTGAAACCTATAATAAATCTAATGCCTGATTATATGAGCAAACAGATGGGTTTTGGATAGCCTACGTCTTATCAAGAACCTCCTGTGCAGCCTGTGTAGGAAGAGCCTGTACAGCAAACATCATAGTTCGCCTTACCTCCAATAGAGAATTTATATGCAAGTTTGATCAATGATCAGCCGTGGATTCCTGGAGAAGTTCCAATGAACGGATTATTATAAACAGTTATATTGAACTGAAATCAATAACATAAATATATTTATGGCAGAAAAACAAACAACAGAGACAGCAGCATTGAATGATGTGTTGAGCATCTTCAGTGATCCTGATACTACGTCAGGACGTACTAATATGGATACTAAAGTACTGGATGCTGATAATAAGAATGCACAAGACCCTGTGTCTTAGGATGGCAATAACGCGGATGATAATTCAGATATTCCGCAGGATGTGATGGATCGTATGAATGGAAAATCAAGCGATACATCATTGCAAGATAATACACCTAGTGACAACAATGTTCCAGCAGGTGACATTAATACTAACAACAATGATAATGAGCCTTCAGCAGAGGATATAGCTGAAGCAGAACAAGTCACAGCACTATTTGACGCCATTGTTGAATCACTTGGTTATAATCCAAACGATATCGACGGAGATAGAAAACCTTTAACAGTTGATGATCTTACGACATCTCTTGGTAATATTGTAAAAGAGAATAGTAAGCCTCAGTATGCTGATGAACGAATTGCTAAGCTTGATGATTATGTCAAGAATGGTGGTAAGTTTGAGGATTTCTATGGTGTACAACGTGATTCGTTGAACCTCGATGATATTGATTTGGATGATGAGAGTAATCAGAAGAAGGTGGTCAGAGAGCTTCTAAAGCTTGATGGCTATTCTGAAGATCGTATCAATAAGAGGATTGAACGATTTGAAGATGCCGATATGTTGTACGATGAGGCAGAGGATGCCGTTGATCGTCTTAAGGAGATTAAGAAACAACAGACCGAGCAACTTCAGAAAGAACAAGAAGCTTATCGTCAACAGCAGGAGCAGGATGCTCAAAAGTTTTTCACAGACGTTAGGACTCAGATTGATAGTTTGAGTACTATTAGGGGCGTAGCTGTTCCTAAAGAAGATCGTAAAGCATTGTTCGATTATATCTTCCGACAGGATGCTAATGGAGTAACTCAATATCAAAAAGACTTCAGCAAGAACTTGTCTAAGAATCTTATTGAATCGGCTTATTTCACAATGAAAGGCGATTCTCTCATCAATGAAGCACAGCGGGATGGACAGACATCCGCAGCGCAGAAACTTAGAAATATGTTAAGAGATAGTTCTCGTAATCATAGCAGTAGAACTATCGATGATGGTAAACAACCTCAGGCATGGGATATTGCGTCAAAGTTCCTATGATGAGAAAGATTATTAATAAAATTTTATGAATAACGGTTTGTTAAACAACCTTCAGCTTTATCGCGGACGTCGTTTCAGCGATCTTGTTGATGAGAATATGATTTCTAACGCATTGCTGACTAAGCCTCATGAGGTATCTGGTCTGCTTTCACTTGTCTTTGGTACCAAGGATGATGGTGTTTCTACAGCAATCGACTTGATCACCGGTGGTCTTGGTAAAACAATGATCATTGAGAATCGTGAGTATGAGTGGTCTGTTATGATCGATGCTGATCATGCAGTAAATATTCGTTGGGCTAAGGCTAACGGTCAGGAGATTACTTCAGCTAATTTTGCTGATGCAACTGCTGGTCTTAACGGTGCTCCGATTTATATCGCACTTGAAGAGAAGTTCTTCGGTCCTGGTGCTATTCTTTCTTTTGACAACTATAATTTCCAGGTTCGTGTAAGCGGTCAGCCTTATCAGGATGGTAGTGCTTGGGTATACGAGTGCTACGTTGTTGATGGTTTCTCTGGTTCTTACATTCCCGGTGAGTACTTGCTTCCTGGTCGTCAGGTTAGCCGTATGGCTTCTGCATACGAGGAGTACAGTGATGAGGAGGATATCATCAACTATCAGACCCCGTTTAAGATGCGTAATAACCTCATGACGCTTCGTCTTGGTTATGACATCACGGGCGATGCTTATAGCACAGTGTTAGCTATTGCATTGAAGGATCCTGAGAGTGGTAAGACATCTTATCTGTGGTCTGATTATCAGTATTGGCTCGCTCTTCGTGAGTGGAAGAAGCGTGAGGAGAAGGCTCTTCTGTTCGGTAAGTCTAACCGTAACTCTGATGGTACGTATAACCTTAAGGGTACTAATGGACGTCCTGTTGCTGTATCTGCTGGTCTGTTCGAGCAGATTGCTCCCGCTAATGTACGTTATTATACGACTCTCACTGCTGAGTTGCTTGAGGATTATCTGTTTGATCTTTGCTACAATATGCTTGGTACTCAGGAGCGTAAGTTCATGGCTCTTACTGGAGAGATGGGTTAATTTCTAGCCCCTCGTGATGGAAACATCATGTAGCAAATCTACTTAATTGCTGGAAACTCTATTAAAATAATTAACTTAGATTAAAAATATTATGACGAATACATAGATGTTCGATAGAAAATCAGCAGCAAAGACTTTACATAAACCATGTAGAGGTTTTGAATATAGATACATCTTATATATTGATGGTAATGTTTACGATAGGCATGCTAAAAAACTAGTAAAAGTTATACACAATAAAGTTGCACTAGTTGGCATGAACAATAAAGAGTACAATATTCCTGTTTAGAAGTTGATTGATTCAACGTTTTGTGATTTAGATTTAACAAAATTTGATCAAGTAAAAGATCATGATGGTTACCTTATAAACAAAAACGGAACTTTGTTTAATACTAAATCTGGAAAATTTGTATCTACTACGGTTAAACATGGATATATGAGATACAATGTTGATTGGAAGAGGAGACTTGTTCATCAAGTGTTAGCTGATCAATATATTCAAAACCCTAATCATTACGAAACTATTGATCATTTAGATGGAAATAAGCTCAATAATAGTATCACTAATCTTGAATGGTGTACGAGAGAAGAAAATAAAAAACGAGCTTATGACAATGGTTTAGCACGTGTTGTTAAGACACTTGTTACATTCAATAAAGGTGGTGATTCTTTTACTCTATTGGGACTAGAAAATGCTAGTAGAGTATTTAATATTAAGAAGTCGTGTCTGTGTACGATGATACAAAGATATGGCAATAAAGACATGGTTATCCCAAGTGGTTCTATGAAAGGTTATAAAATAACTACATAGAAGTGTAAATGTAATGTTCAACGACTATCCCCTGTGGAGTAGGATTTAAGCGAGTCCGAAATGGTAGACATCCAAATTGGATGAAGATATAGTCTGGTCTCTCATGAAAGTGAGAGCTCGAAAGAGATTCAGTTTAGCGAACTGAATTAACATAAACGATTAGAGAGTTCGATCGTATTTTGAAGGAGAAAGTTGCTTCTTTCAATATGATTGATACGCACTTTGTAACTGGTTCTGGTCAGGATCTCGTTCTTGGTGGTCAGTTCACAACCTACAAGATGACTAACGGTATTGAGCTTACGCTTAAGCGTTGTGCAATGTTTGATAACATGGAACTGTTCCGTCAGTTGCACCCGCTCACGGGTAAACCTCTGATGTCTTATACGTTCCTGTTTGTTGATCTTGGTAACCGTGATGGTCAGCCGAATATCGTTAAGGTTTGCCGTAAGGGTCGTGAGTTCGTACAGTGGTGTACTGGTGGTTCTGTGATTCCGAGTGGTTATTCTAACAGCATCAACACGTTGCGTTCTAATAGCCGTGATGGTTATCAGGTACACTTCCTCGGTGAGGAGGGTATTATGCTCCGTAACCCGCTGTCTTGCGGTATCCTGTATTGCGATGCTGAGGACTCTGAGCACACGAATAACGGCGGTATCAAGAAAGGTGCCTAAGAAATAACAAGCCTCGACCTCGGCTTGATTTCAACCTAACGGTTGAAATAACAAGCCTCGGGGCTCGTAATAGATGTATATATAAAAAATCGCTCGTGTCTCTAATGAGACACTCGCGATTTTATATATACACATCTATTATAGGTGACAACACTAATTTAATATTATGGTAGTTGAATTAAAGATTAAAAAGAAAAATCCCTGGGCTGGTTTGTTGAAGTACAAGCATTGCTTTGATTACATTGCTCCTTACTATACTAGATCTGGGTCGATATATACAGGATTGACTCCTGAAGATGAAAAATATTTTGAGGAAGCTATGGGTCTTCCGGAAGGTAAATTGTCTAAGACAAGTGATTATTGGACAACGTTTTGTGTAAAGGTTGGTGCTAGAGGATTGCTGCTCGATGATCAGTTCCCCACACAAGCTATGCAGATTAAATTTCTTAGTAATCATAAACGTGTTGCAACGTCTCTTGATAAACTAACCGCCGGTAAGGATTATTTGCTAATCAATAGTGAGGCTGAAGCTGAACAGAAGAATAAGGCTAATAAAGTACGTAGAGATGCTATTAAAGCGTATGATACAATGTCTATGGACGATATGCGTAAGTGTCTTAGACTGTTTGGTATTCGTTCAGATAACATGTCTAATCAGCTTGTAGAATCAACAATGTTTGATATTGTTGACAAGAAGAGCGATCAGTATTTGAATAAGTGGGTTAATAACAAGAAGAAGGATACTGAGTTTATCATCGAAGAGGCTGTAGCTAAGGGTGTGCTCCGTAAGGAACGTACACAGTATTATTATGGTACTGAGATGATTGCTGACTCACTTGCAGACACTGTTGCATATCTTGATAATAAGAAGAATCAAGACCTTAAGCTTTCTATCATAAACGAGATTAAGAATAAGTAATCTTAATACACGACAAATATGACGTATAAGGACATACATAAAAAATACATGATTGAATATGACAAAGAGAATGTTACTTCGTCATATCCGTCGCTAACAACATACGAGATTGCTACTATATTAGATAAAGCTTATCTTGCACTTATTGCTCAAAAGTTAACAGGAAATCAACAGAGAGTTCCTTTTGAAGGAGATATTAAAGCCATTGAAGATGTTAGAAACCTTGTTGCTTCTAAGACTATTTAGAAAAGTACAGATAATGCTGTACTTATAAACAATGCTGCAACGTATAAATTAACTAACATTTTATACTTTCTAACAGCTCTTGTTTTGCTTGATGGTAAACTTGTAACAACAAATCTTGTTAACCATGAGATTGCTAAGAATTTCATGCATACTGCGACAAATAGACCGTGGATAAAGAACAGTGTTTGTTATATAGAAGGAGATAATCTAATTGTTTTATACGATGATTATTCTCATAAAAATGTCGGAGATCTACAACTTACGTATATCAAATAGCCAGATAAATTCGTAGATCATATAGATGGAAAAACATTTGATGATACTCAGTTTGCGTTGAATGATACTATGGTTGAAGAGCTAATAAGTCTTGCTATTATAATGTCTTTAGAGACTGTTGAATCTCCAAGATTACAAACAAAGTTGAACACTAAAGCACTAGAGTCATGACGAAGAAACAAACGAGAATGCTTGGAATAGAGTTCGAACGCAGGCTCTAGACAATGGATCCAACCCTTATTTAGATCAACAAGATTGATACTGATGACATATATGCTTATCTCAATGAGTATCAACAACTTTATGTAAAATAGTTGTATACAGCTGAAGATCAGGTCCCTATAGGTACTAATACATCGATACGAATATCCGATCAGTTAAAACCGCTATTGTCCAATAAGATTCTAACAAAATCATCTATCACAGATACCACTTATGATGGAAGGTATATAATGTATAACTTACCCGATGATTATTATATGTATGTCAGATCTACATCGTCTGCTGATATTGCGTATAACAATAAAAGTGGTTACAGTATTCCAAACGTATTGATTGATCAAAATAACGTACATAAAGTTATAGAATCTGCGTACGACACGAATAAGATTATTAGAAACCCAATAGTAGTTTTATCAACGTCAGATGATAAACCTGTGTTACAGCTTATACATGACGTATATACCAATATTATAAAGGTTAGTCTTACATATATTAAACAGCCAAATAGGTTCGGAATAGATGACGATGACGATGCTTGTGAATTACCTATAGATTGTTTTGAGGATCTTGTTTCTGGTGCTGTTAATCTATATCTCACATATAAATATCCTGGATCTAATAGAAAACAGGATGATAATAAGAAAGATGAACGAAAGGAGGAGGTAAATGAGAAACATTGATATATTGATCGGTTTTGAGCGTGAAATCAATAAGCTGGATAATAGTTTGGATAAACCAACAACAGATGATTCGTTGTACTGGCTTAATCAAGCTGTTTCCAAATTCGTAAAAACAAGATTTAACGGAAACCTTCCACATCTCACATCTTATGAACAGACTGAGAAAAGATCAAAAGATCTAATTAACTTGTTGGTTGATAAAGAACTTCCTGTTGAGCAAGATATTCATGGTATACGACCTAATTATGTAACTTATCATGTGCAGTATCCAAACGATTTTATGTTTGCTTTAAATGAAGATGTTATGATTTCAGATCTGTCTGGTGATCATAAAACAATGACTTCTGTATTTGAATGTACAGCAGATAGTTTTATGTATCGTGTAACAAACTCATTGACAGATTTTCATTATCGTCATTATAAAGCAAGACCTTTGAGAATACGTACAATGGTTGATGGATCACAAGGTTGTGACTTGTTAACAGATGGTAAGTACAAAATACTAAAATATAGATTAGGTTATCTACGCAATCCTAATAAAATATCTTTGGAAAAACCGCTTGGTGAGTATTCAGAATTTCCAGAGATAATAATGCCTGAGATCATTAAAACTGCTGCTCAGATGTATATAGAAAATAAATCAGATAAGCGATATCAGACATTAACTAATGAAGTGAATACTCAAGAATAATTTTAACGTGGAAACCCCAGCTAGTTAGGTCTAGTATTATTATTTAGGGGGAGTAGAAGAAATTAAATAATATGATTACATTTGTAAATACGGTTTTGGTATCTAATCTCAAAGCCGAGAATATTGCTACTGCAGCTCCTGCTGCTTGTGATAGCATGAACGCCGTATCTGCTGATTATGGCAAGTTTGTCATCATGGATATGGACAAGGGTACGTTCGTAACCGCAGCTGATGCTAAGAAGGCTGATCGTATTAAGATTGGTCTTGTTACAAACAAGAACACTGTTCGTCGTGGTCCGAAGGATATTAAGTATCTTCCGATCGTAAAGTGGTCCAACGTTATTGCTATGGACGCCATTAAGAGCGTTAATGCTAGCGTTTATCCCACTGGTGATGCTGAGACTGAGGATACGGTTACGATCGATTTCTCAAAGATCGATGCTACGACTCTTGCTAAGTTTGCAGAGGGTGGCAAGCGTTTGATCGTTCGTCTCACGTTTAAGGATCTGCCCACTCGTTATCGTAAGTGGACTGAGTCTTATGAGTACGTAACTGAGGTTGACGATACTGCTGAGACGATCGCTAAGAACATTGCTAATATGATCAACGCTCAGTGGAAGCGCGCTCGTGTACAGGCTTCTGATGCCGCTGGTGTTGTTACGCTCGTAGCACTTCCTTACGATGACGACAATGCTTCTAACACAATCAACTGGGCTGGTAAGGTTCGTTTCACGGCTAATACGTATTATACGGATCCTGCTGCCGATGGTTGGGAGAGCAAGAACAAGCACTTCCCGAAAGGTGTTGTTATCTCAAAGACTGAGGGTAAGCAGTATCCCGCAATGGGTAAGCTTGTACGTGATGAGGAGTCCAAAGCAATGGGTTATCAGGGTATCCTGAACCAGGGTTGTTGCACATGGCCGATCATTCGCCCCGAGCTCGAAGCACAGAATGACGGTAAGTACAACATGCTTACGATTGAGTTCCGCACTCCGTACCGTGCAGCTGATGATATTACTCGTTATACGCAGCAGACACTTAGTGTGTATGCACAGGGTGATCTTGAAGCTCTTGCTGGTATTTTCGGTGTAACTCCTGAGGCTCTTACAGACGCCAAACCTTAATAGTAACAATAAAGGTAGAGTAGAGGTCTTCTCTACCCTACCTTTTTTTATATCAGTTCGTATGAATAATAATATATTAAATCAAGATACATAGCTTGATAACATCAAAAGAATTCGTATAGGCAATGATATACGATTGCGTATTAATCTGCTTAATATGAAGAGTGTTGATACGATCAATATCAAGTCTATTAAAGTATATATAATAAACACATCTCGCGAAAAAGAGAAGGCTGACAAGATAGCGAACTGCACTAAGTTCATCAGCCGTTTTCCATGCGAACCACATCACCCCGCATTCGAGCCTTCTGCTTACGATTTAAATCTTGCAGGTCTTCCAAGATATTATGCATATCCGGAGCATCATTGCCATTATTTTTATCATGGATTTGGACTTCATCCTGATTGGAGTCATATATATCCTGTTAATAACTGTACTAATGATACGGAGTTCATTGCTCCTGTTCAAGCTACAGAATATAAAGATCAAGTTGATGCATATTTTCCTGCAAATAGCCAGTTGTATTGTGGCGTATATAAGATCGTAGTAGTAGCTCGCATATATCAACCTGGTTATGGTTTGGACAATTTAAGAACTATCACAATGGATTATAATAACATATTTAGACTCGTAGATGATTCAACTGGTACTAATTCCGATGTAACTATAGAGATTGGAGCAGCTTCTGAAGTTGGTGTTCAGGGCCTTGAGCTTAGTGGTTCAACAGAAATGACTGTTGGAGAAACTCAACTCATAAGTACTGTATTTACTCCGTCCAATGCTACCAATAAGCAAGTTACATGTACGACTAGTGGTAATAGTGTTGAGACAGTTGCACTTAGTCCAGCAGGAGTCATGGTTCGTGCAACACAACTTCCCAACCCTGCTGCTGGAGATACGTATGGTACTATAACAGCAACATCGTATGACAATAGTTCTGTATCAGCGTCTATTAAGATAAAGGTACATAATTATGCAACAGCTGTAACACTTGGAACGAATAGTTCTATATCAATTCCTGCAAGAACGTCTGCTATAATAAATCCGTCTGTACTTTTAGAAACTGGCGATATTGTTTCTAATTATAAAATTGGTGGTAAAATACACAACGCTGCACAGTTTGTTGTAGATGGTGTTTATTTTAAAACACAGAATGGTGAGACCTATGACCCTCATTATGGTAATTATGTTACAATCAACGAAGTTGGAGATATATCGAATTAGATCGTTATATCAAACAATGGTGCTAACACAACTCCTGCTACATTACGAGTAAAGATTGTTTCCAATATTGTTGATGAAAATAAAGAGAATATCGAAAAGACGTTTGATATTCAACTGCAACCATCTACTAATGTGACTACTGAAGACAAGTACATACAGTCTGGTGTGTATAACAAGTAGAATAATAACATTGAGTTGTCTAGGTCTGACAACACTGTTGTTAATGTAGATCTTAGTGATGAACTTGGTTGGTATGAAGGAGAGTAATTTAAACATTTTAATAAAAAGGGTTGCACTAAAACCAACGTACACAATCGGTCATATGTATATTGACGGTAAATATATATGTGATACATTAGAAGACACTAACCGTGATGCAAATAAGAATGGTGTTTTCGATAACGGTGAGGTTAAGATTAAAGGACAAACAGCTATTCCGTATGGTACTTATGAGGTTGTTTGGGCATATTCTCCTAAATACAAACGATTCACTCCTAGATTGTTGAACGTACCTTCATTTGAAGGTATTTTGATACACTCAGGCAATACATCTAAAGATACTGAAGGTTGTATATTAGTCGGAGAAAACAAAAAGAAAGGTATGGTATTAAACTCAAGAGCCACTGTTAATAAGTTGTATCCTATCATAAGGAACGCTTGTAAACAAGGTAAAGTGCATCTCACCATACAATGATATGAACAATTGGAAAGATGTGACGCAATATTCTACTGCTGTGGCTTCGTTCTTAGCTGGCATAGCAATGGGCTTTGCGTCGTTTATTAGAAATAATACAGTAACAGGAGAAATCTTAGGATTCATCGGAGAATGTTTCACCTTAACTGGTGGTATATTTGGAGTAGGTTTGTATGTACGACATAAGACTGAATAGATGGGCATGAAGATTCGACATACTATATTAAATGATCTTAAGAATGTGGACAACGATACTGAAGTGGCTGATGAGCCACAAGAAGATTGTCTATAACGCTCTTGTAGGCTCTCTAATCGCATTTCTAACAGCGTTTGGTGTAATTACTCACAATAAGAATAAAATGCTCTCAGAAGAGCTTATAGAGGCCTAGAATAACATTGAAGCCTATTAGGGAATGCTTAGTGGTTCCCAATAGGCTAACAATGTCTTAACACTTGATATGAAGAAGCTTGGACAGTCTAAAGATTCATTATTGGTTGAGATGGATCGTGTAGCTAAAGAGAATGATATCAAGTCTAAAAATATCATAACTGGTGCAACCAACCATGAGCAAATAGACGTTACCCTCGACAAGGGGGTGGAGAGGGTTGTTGAGAGAGATACTATTAGAGATCTGGTGACTATACTAAAAGATACAGTATATACAGACTCTATACTATATAACCCTTAGACATCCGTACACTACACTATAGGTAGAGATACGGTATAGGTGAGACTTAAGTTAGATAATACACAATACTTGTACATATATAAACGTAAGGAATACAAAAACAAAAAGAACTTCTTCTAGAGATTATTTACTCTTGATTGGAAGAAAGTAACTAAGTACAAGTATAAGATAATAAACACGAATGATCTTATAGACAATAAAGATGTTCGTATAATAAACGCTTAGTAAAATGACATATACTTCACTTAAAGAGATTATTGACGACATCCTATTGTTAGTCAGGAATAATAACATTAGTGAGAGTGAGGATTTATCAAGAGCTTAGATAGCATTATGGGTTCGTACATATAAGGCTGCTATAATCAAAGACAGGTTTGATAAATAGAAAGCTGGTCTGCTAGACGATGACGATGTAGTAAAGCTAATCGATAGCCTGTATATACGAGAGAAAGGCCCTCTTGAGTTAGAGGATGTTCAATCTTTAAGTGATAAACCCACATTTCTCAAAAGAACTAAAGATGCTCTAAAGAATATCTACGATAATGATGAGAATAGTATTCTTGCTATATATGATCAGCAAGGAGAGATTATTCAATATATGAGTCATACTCGTAGACACTATCAATACTTTAGAAAATACACATTTGGAGAAATGACTGGTTATTATAAAGATGACGGTCATGTTTACATAGAAGGCACTGCTGATAAAGGTAAGCTTAAATACATATGGGTTGAAGCTATCTTTGACACCATTGATGACAATGAGGATTCTGATAATATGGATGAATCAGATATTAAGATACCATCGTGGATGGTTCCATTGATCAAGTAGAATATTATGAAATATGAGCTTGGTTTAATGATTGAGATGCCTAGTGATGATAGTAATAATGCAACGTTGAGTAGTATAAAGAAACCAGGACCTCAAGATAATGAGAAATAAAACTGATTCACATACGTATCACAGCATGTACAAGCATTATAAAGCTAATAGCCCATATAAGGTCGATTACAAGCTCTATAAGCGCATTTTAGACAGAATGAGTTAGATTATAGCAGAAGCTGTTTTAGATCGCTCAGAAGGCTTTAAAATGCCTTGTGGACTAGGTTATATTCAAGTTGGTAAGTATCAACCTAAGAACTATAATTCTAAATCTCTGAGTATAGATTATAAACTAACCAGAGAGTATGGCAAGGTGATATACCATTTGAATGAACACAGTAACGGATATAAATATAGACTTCATTGGTCTAAAGTCCCTATGACGTTTGCTGATAGATATAAATATCAACTATGTCTTGTACGTGCTAACAAGCGTAAATTAGCTCAACTAATATTTAACAAACACGATTATTTAAACATCAATGATATACAAATATGTAAAATGTGAATCTGTCATAGCTAAGATAATGGCTGATTCTGACGCATCAGAGGTTCGTAATAGAATATCAGATATACGAGAATGGATCTTTGAGGCTATTGAGAAGATTGGTGCTCCAATGTAGTATATTAGAAAAGAGTCTGGTGTAGATGAGCCGTTACTCAAGCTTATAGATTACCAAGTGCCAATCCCTGATGATCTTATCCATTTAGATACTGTAGCATATTCTAACACACCTAATGGTCCGTGGATACCTGCTAGAAAAGATACTTCGGATATACACCGATTTAAACATGGCATTGTACATAAACCTGAATATGTGTATATTCCGCATGACAATGCAAATAAGACAATACCTGATAAGATACGAGTTGCTCCTGAACATCAGGCTCCTGCACATAAGCTTATAACATCTCAATCTCAACTGCTGACTATGAATGGTCATAAAGCATTTCATCAGTTGGCACGTAATATATAGACTGAACCTACGTACTTTATTAAACCAGGATGGATTGTAAGTAATAAGAGAGATGGTTTTATCAAACTTGTGTATAAATCTATTGCAACAGACGAACGTGGATATCCTCTCATACCAGACAATGCAGCATATCAAGAAGCTGTTTATTGGTACGTAATGATGAAGTTGGCATTCCCTAAGTTCATGAAGGGTGAGCTTGGAGGTCGTAGTGTTTACGATAACAGAGTGGCTTATACTCATATACAGCAACAGTGGGCTTATTATAGAGAACAAGCTTATGCTGAAGCTATGATGCCAACACAAGATGATCTTAGATCAATTAAAAATGATTGGCTAAGATTGATACCAGATATTGATGCAGACGATTATTTCTTCAAACCCACTGGCGATAGAGAATTAACTTATAACGATAGCTATTATGACTAATACAAATACTCAATAGGTAAACATGTTTTCTGGTGGTATGGATACTGATACTTCAGACATGTTTATTGATAAGAATAGATACCGCATGGCTAAGAACTTGAGGTTTGTAACAGACACTCAGTCTAGTGGCGGAGAATTACATGCGGTACAAGGATTTAAACCGGTACTCAAAGAGTTGTTAACCAATGTTATTGCAGCAACAGTTGTACGTGATTTAGGTGTCATAATACAGAAGACGCCGAATAACAATGAGTCAAAATGGTGTGTTAAAACATTTGATAACAACAAACCGATTTAGCTAAAAACAGTCTTCTTGTGTAAAGAAGAGATTGGTTCAGATAAGCCTAGTATATTAGGATTATATGAGACTGATAAGATATGTAAATTATATATTGCTGATGGAGTACATCCATTGATGATCATAGATCTATTTCCTAAGAAAGAAGTAGTTCCTGTTAATATAGATGAAGTTACAATATATTCATCTGTTGTGTTAAATAAGCCTATTATCAACGGATTTACATCAGGATCTCTTAAATCAGGTTGTGTATCGTACGCATATAGATTGTATGGATTGTATGGTCCTGGAACAGAGATGTCTATACCAACAAGACAACTTTAGATTCCAGAAAAACCTGTATCTGGAAACTCATTAAAAGGAGCTAAGAGTGATTATGCAACAGGATGCGGAGTATCAATAACCTGTAATTTAGATGATCCTATTCCTAATAAATTTGATCACATACTTATATACAGAATATCATACCAGGTACAAGGACAACTTCCGTTAATAGAGCTCATATACGATGGTAAGCGTACTGGTAATAGTGTGAAGTTTATAGATTCTGGTCAGAAAGCTCTTGGTACACTAACATTAGAGGAATATAATAGTGTATCTGGAAATCACATTATTCCGAAGATCATTGAGTCTAAGAACGATTATTTGTTTGCAGGTAATATCAAAGAGCAACAACATGATTTGTTCGAAGATTATGATGCACGAGCATATTCATTCAATCCTCGTGGAATTGCTTATTTATACGATGCATCTGGTGTAAACAGGGTTAATGTAACAAGCTCTACGTACGATACTGTCAAACCAACTGGAGATTGTTTCAATAAGTACAACGATATGTCAACAGAGCCTCTTGATGATAGGAATAACTTCATAGATGAGGATGGTTCTTATTGTAGATACGACGTAGATAAGTATTATGGTGGTACTGGTGTTAATATATCTTGGAGATTCGTAACAGCATCATTAGTTGGAGATGCGAATGTGTCTGTATTAGCAACTGGTCAATATGGAAATGATCGTCTTGGTACAAGTTCCATATGCATCGACAAGAATACTAGTAGGAGCATAGATGTTACAAAACCTGTTGTATGCAAATATTTAAAATATCGTAACGATAATAGTTCTGAGGAAGCACAGTATGATACATCTGAATATGTTAGCGTTAGTTCAAGTTTATCGTATTCTGATGCAAAGACATCTATGTTATTCAGATCGTTGAGACGAGATGAATTATACAGATATGGTATTGTACTATACCATAAGAACGGATCTGCATCTAATGTTAAATGGATTGCTGATATACGTACTCCTAATATAACATGGAATGGATGTGAAACATTCCATGCTCGTGGTAGTAAGAAAGAAGATTTTGCAGAAGATCTTATTGTTAAACCTCTTGGTATTGAGTTTGATGTACGTAATCTACCAGAAGATTGTGTTGGATATGAGATTGTTAGATGTCAACGTAAAGAGTCTGATATAGCAACAATATCTCAAGGAGTTATATCAAGACCTATTGCTGAACAATATTCACCAGGACTTGCATCAAGACCTACTACAGCTGGATCTATAGTATATACACCAAGTGGATTCATAACAACAAACAGGTATTGGACTGGTAATGATGCATATGCTAGAGTACATAGTAATGCAGATAGCTCTGGTTGGGAAGCTGATAATTTTGAAAACAACACAATATATCAGTTCATATCTCCAGAAGTATCTTATCTGAAAGGATCCATGAAGGATTTTGATAATAACGTGTCTTTATCATTAAATCCTGTGAAATATATATTTGGAGCAAGCTCTACAACACTTGGAGACACATATAATCAATATAAAACAAGTCTTACGTACGAAGGTAAGAAATATCGTGGTATATATCCATCTGCTGGTAATGGTAGATTTGCTTGTGGCTACGATACATTCGTACAATCTGATGATGGACAAAGTGCTGTATATAAGACTCTAACTAGAGACAAAGCTAAATCTAATGTGTTGTTTCCAACGCTTTGTTGTAAGAATGATGGTGTTGATATTGTAAACTCATTATATAAGTTTAGATCATCATTTGAGTTATCTAGAGAAGATGGTTATGGTTCAACAGAAGCTGGTAAGGACGATATTAGTACAGACTCAAATGGTAATCATAATCAATATACAGGTGTAACTCCATCACGTGGAAACATATATATAAATTCAGATGGTACTCTTACCAGAGGTGTATCATTCGTAATGTCTTACGGAAATGAAGGCAATGTTACTGATGGTGGATTCCAAACAGTACGAGATGCAACGTACATGTATGTAAAGCTGTATGAGCAATATTCTTATGTTTGGTCACGTGTACATAACGCAAATCATATCGGACAAGCTGGATATATTAAAGGTGATGAAGCAGTTGGGTATGTACCTGTATATAGAAGGATTAACAACGGCCTTAAGTTTGCTGTAAAAGATTCCGTTATACCAAAGGAGTTTAGTTGGGATGATTATGCATCACGAGTTAAGGATACTGCAAACTGGACTAAATCGTTTAACGATAAGATAGATGCGATTGGTAATACAAACTATTGCAACTATGTATCTGGTGGTGGATTCTCTCAAAACATTGAAGCTAAAGATGGCGATAATTTCGTACGAGACTGCTAGTTATACGGTCCTGGAGGATCATGTATGCTATTACAGATAGATCCGTACGATAGTTATTTAGACAATGTATCGTATGATAAAACTGTTCCTAATCCTGAAACACAGATTTTATTTGATACATTTGGAACGTCAGGTGCTGTAAACAGCAATACGTTCTCTGTTCCAGAAGGTTCTGAAGATCTTTATACAATAACAGGTTTTTCAAACAGTTCAGAAGAGGAGGTATCGGCAGTTATTAAACCTGAGAGTTTGATAGGTACATTCTTATGTAATCTAAGAAAGAATGTTATTCCTTATGGTGGTTATTCTGCTGTTGATAGATCACTCAATACGTACTGTAGTTATGGCAACTACTTTAAGAAGGATGATACAAACACTAAGCACGTGATCTTTGATGGAGATTGTTATATACAACCGTTTGAGTACGTAAGTATGCATAAGCAAGCAAATCCTGAATATCTTATTATGAAGACGATGATGGTTGTTTATGTAATACCAGTAGAAACAAATATCAACTTAGCTTATACGTATGGACACGAACTTAGTAGGAATCTTGGAGATTGGAAGACAACGTTATCTCAAATACAACCTGCTAACGTGATGAATAAGTATACTCAAACAACTCCTATGTATCAGTATAACAGTGCTTATTCAATCGATCCTACAGCTAAACAATATGCTGCACAATCTATAGAAGAAGTGTCGGACACTGTTGATACTAGGGTTGTTTATGCAGGACCTAAACAGAACGGAGAACGTATAGATAGTTGGAGTAAGTTCCAAGCATCTAATTATATAGATGTTGATTCTAAATATGGATAGCTTACTTAGCTAAGAAGTTTTCATAATCAACTGTTGTTCTGGCAAGAAAATGCATTTGGTGTACTATCTGTAAACGAACGAGTATAGATGACGGATGATAGTAATATGCCGTTGATACTTGGCACAGGGGGTGTACTACAAAGATACGATTACGTACTGACAACAAATGGTATGAAGGCTGATCAATATGCAGATACTCAATCAGACAGTGCTGTATATTGGTTTGATAACGATAGAAGAGAGTTGTGCACATATACTCAAAGTGGAAGTGCACCGTTATCTAAAGCAAAACAGGTATAGAATCTCATGAATGCTAGTACACTTAACAACGAACCTGTTGTTACGTATGATAAGAAGTTTAATGAGATATTGTTTAATGTTACAGACATAGGCGCTGTTGTGTATAGCGAATTGGCATAGTCATTCACAGGTTTATATACAATACCTATGAAAACAGCATTATCGTTCTAGAATGATTTGTACTTCATAGACGACACTATGTATAAGTGGAATGAGGATGGAGGTAGTCTTGGCCATTCTCTCAAATATGTTGTAAACGATAATAGTAGCTACGTAAAGACGTTTGATAATGCAGAGTTTGGTGCTAAGACAAACGATGAGTGTAATAACATGAAAATAACATTCAAGACAAAAGTTGGTACCGGTACATTAACAAAAGATGATATAACGAATAGAGAATATTCGTATAGATACGCAATTCCAAGAGCAGCTAATGCTGAATATGGAGATAGAATGCGAGATAAAACAATGTCCGTTGAAATGACTACGGATGGCGATAACAATTTTTCAATACAGTATATAATAACTAAATATAGAATATCTTGGTCATGACATACGGATTAACAAATTACCCAAATACTAGGAGTTTTGCTGATTATTATTATAACAATCTATATCCTGCAACATATACAGGCATGACTGTTCCATCTGGAAATGGAAGGGTTGATTTGTTAGGAGCTGTGCCTAAGTTGGTTAATACTCCTCCTAAACTACAAGCTCCTGCATCATTCAATAAGACTCCGTTCAATATAAATAAGTACGGAGGTTTGGTACAGCCAGCAATTCAGTTCGTAGGGTCTGCTATAAACGCATTTGGTTCAACAGATAGTACACAATCCCTTATGCAGCAAAGTGGATCGTCTTACGTAGATACAGGCGACTTTGGGTATACGAAACAGAATGATGTTGATTATGCTGATCAAATGAGAAAGGTTTCTTCTCAGAATAAGATCAATACATTAGGAGCTATGGGTGCTGGCGCAGCGTTAGGTAGTGTAATCCCTGGTGTAGGTACGGCTGTAGGTGGTCTTGTTGGAGCTGGTGTAGGACTTATAACAGGATTATTTGGTTCTGGTAAGAGAAAAGCACAGGCTCGTAAAAGATTGTTTGATGCTCAACAAACGGTTAATAGAAATAATAATTATGCACAAGCATCTGCTTAGTCAGATTATCTTCAAAATAAGTATATACAAGAGAATGGAGATGCTTCTAATCAGATGTTATATGGTGCTAAGAGAGGTAAGGATAAAGGTATGCGATTAAATGGTGGGTTAAATACCGGACGTGTATGGAGTCCTATTGGATTGACAAGTGCTAAACCAAATGCTAGAGTTAGTGGAGGAGAGTCTATATTCGATGGAGAATCTGTTGATAATGCAACTGGTACATATGTGAATAAAGGTAAGCCTAATAAAGATGATCAGTTAGCTAACTTGAGAGATCAATCAGTTGTGTTTGGAGACAATATTAATCTTAGAACTGGACATAAATACAAAGATGAAGTAGCTCCATACATACAAGCTCTTGAGAGAATAAATAAGAAGTACGAAATGCGTACAGACAATAAATTGAATCAACTTAGAGGAACTATTGGTTAGTACACAGATAAAGTAAATCAACAAGAGATCAATAAACTAAAGAAGCCTATTGTTGACTTCTTAAACAATAAAGCTGATGAACAAAAACAAGATAGAGAAATGATGAGTTATTATCCGTCATATAAATGTGGTAAAGATCGCTTACCTGGATATGCTTATGGTCGTCCGACAATGTTGGATACTATTATACCAACTGGTACTGGAGCACTGTTATCTCTTGGTCAGTATTTCCAAGCTAAGAATCAACGTCCTAAAGGATCTGATGTATATGCTGGTAATCCATACGAACAAGCTGCTCTTAATTAGATGGATTCGTTTAGGATTAATCCGTACGTTATAGCTAGAGCAAATGCTGATGCAGAACGTAGAGCAGCTTATCAGATTGCCAATACTGGTGGATTAACAAGCGGACAAAGAGGTGCTGGTAGAATTGCACTAGCTCTTGGTACAATGGCTAATAATGCTAAAGCTATGAGTAATATTGAGCTACAGAACATTCAGTTAGCACAACAAGCTGCTCAAGCTAAGATTAATGCTGGTGATGCTTATGCTAAACGTAAGATGGCTGCTAGTGCTCAAGATTACGATAATTACGCAGCAGCACATGCCTCAAGACAACAGGGTATGCAAGTAGGCTTACGTAACTTTATGGAATATCTCAATAGTTACATGGCTAACGAGTATAAACGTAGACAAGGTAACAACATGCTTGATCTATATCAGCAACAGTTGGATATGGATAAACAAAAACAGTTAGCTGATTATAACAGAGAGTTGGAACGAAAAGCTACTGCACAAGCATCGTCAAAACCTCTTGATCTAGCTACACTTGCTAATATGTACTCGTTGAGATATCCGTGGAAACAACCAGTACATTATGATTTCACTCCTAAAATGACGTTAAGATGATATATTCAAAAGATTAGTGGATACAGTTACCCACACAAGATTTATATGATTCTCAGATCATGCTTGCATCTATAAACGCTGCAAGAGATATGTATGAGAAGGGTTTATAGGAGACTAAGGAGTTTAATAAACTATATGGTGATTTCACAAGTCCTATTGCAAGAGATGTTGATTATTGGTACGATAACACATTGAAACCTGTTAGAGACGCTATAAACTACATGTATGACAAGGGTATAGACCCAACACGATCTGCTGAAGGTCGAGCTCTTATACAGAAGCTTATTAACCAAGCACCTGTTGCTAAGTTAAATCAGATCAGACAATCAGCTAAGATAGCAGATGAATACGTAAAGAACCGAGGAACCATGTAGGCCAATGGCCTATATGATCCCGGATTTGAACAGTTTGCTTTACGAGATCAGTATGGTAGACCTGTTGATCTATCTACTTGGAGTACTATCGATGATGGAACTTGGGAACGTACAGCACCATATAAGTATGAATCTTTGTACGATTATACATCTCCAATGTTTAAAGACCTTAAACCTCATGAGTTAACTAAAGCTGAAGTTGAGGGTTTTAAAGGTTGGACATATGATCCTAGATACCAATATCAGGGTATTACAAAAGAGGATCTTGAAAGAGTTACTGGAGAGAGAATTCCAGGTGTTCAGAACGATACTCTGTACAAATATTATAGAGATCGTGCAGCAGATGTTGTACGTAAGCAGTATATAGCTGCTGGTAAGAATCCTGCTGAAATAACTCAAGATGAGATTGATAGATAGTTTGTTCAAGATGTTATACAAGCTAATTCAGCTCGTATTATGGAGCCTACTAAGACAGCTGATCAGTTTGCTGTGATTGCACAAAACCATGCCAATGAGATGAGTAGAATTAGATTCCAAGAAGATCGTCAAGATGCACGTCAAGCTAGACAGCTTGCTGCAGAAGCTGCGAAAAATGGATCTGGTTCTCCAACATTAACAGCAGGGTCACCGTATGATGTTCTTGTACAACAAGTTATTAACCAGAGTAATCAGTATCGTACTAACTTACAGACAAATTTCCACACTCGTAAAAAGAGTGCCGATTCGGCATATAGAAACCTGACTAGGTTGTACGGAGGATATCGTTTAAATGCAGGTGATGGTAAACAATATAAAGTATCTGATGTTGCTCAGTATTATCTTAAGCTTGCAAGAAAGTATGGTTGGCAGAAAGCTGTTCAAGAAACAAATAAAAAATACTATATAAACTTAAATGCTATTGCAGGTAAGACTGGTCAGGCATTCCGTCAATATATCATAAGTCGTAAAAATTACGAGGATGCTGCTAATAGTATTGGATTTGGAGATGCGTTAGGACAGTCTAGAGAGGCGCGTATAAAAGCTAATTCAAAACTGTATGCAGAGCATTACGAAGTACCTCGTAGTTCAGATGCGCATCCGTATTATGCAGGAATGTTTGGATTTAGACCAGATAAGTCTGGTAAGGGTTATTATGGTGTAACAGATGGTAGTACACACGTTAGTGCTTATTATCAGAATAAAGTTGTTACTGGACGTAGAGGAACACCATCTGCATATTTGAACAAGGTTGATGAGCTTATTAGAAATAAGTATTTCACAATGAATCAGTCTCAATATAATACTATGGGATTTGGTGGAGGTCCTGGACGACATATGTATAATGTGTATGCTAGATTTGGAGCGACATACAAGGTTAGTAGCAATGATCCGTTATATAAGTATGTGAAACAACATTAGAACATATTACGAAATTACGGTATTGTGTTAAATGAATCTAAAGTTGCAGATCAAGGACATACTATTGTAATCCCGATGATGCAAGAACGAGATCGTAACACATCAATGACATATACAGCATTAAATGCAGATAAACAATTTGGTGGTACGTCATACGCATCTGGGTTATTCCCAACAAGAGATGCTTAGTTTATAACTAACGAACAATAATTATTATTATGGCCGAGAAGAAGAAACAGATATACGACCCAAGATATGCTCTTGGATATAGATTAATGGCTAATAGAGATGCTATCAACAGAGCATCTAATGAACTAGGTAGATATGAGCAACAGTCTCGTAGTAAAGCCATTGACTATATGATGGCTTATAGACGAGCATAGGCAGAAGAGGCTCGTAGAAGACAGCAACTGGAACAACAAGAAGAGACGGATCGCCGTAATCGTGTAGAGCAACGTAAGAAAGATATTCCTGACGCATTGAAATCTCGTCAAGAGGTTGAAGATGAAGTTAACTCTGCATCGCCAAAATGGCTTAGTATGTGGAGTACAGATCCTGATGATACGACTAATGATCTAATAACTGGTGGAAACGTTGCACGTGGAGAAATAGCTCGTCAGGAAATTGAATCAAATCCTGGAGGATTTACAGGTTGGCTTGGTGATAATCTCAACTCATATCTCAGTAGATTGAATAGTGCTCAAGCTGATAACCAGATAGGTATGATGTAGCGTATTTCAAGATATGAGCAACTTATGAACGATTATGAGAAATCGTTGGATATCGAAGATAAACTAAGCTCACTGCATGCAACATATGATGATCTTGGTTATAAGTTAGACAATGCTAGAATGTCTCAAGAAGAGCGTAATAAGACATTACAGGTTCGTAATACAACGAAGAATGCAATAGCTACATTACAAAACCAATACAATGCTCTTGGTAATAGTAGGAAATCTCTTGATGCATTGCTTCTGAATGGGTTTGAATCTGCATGGCAGCTGACGCAAGAGCTTATGCCGAATCCTATGGCAGCTTTGTTCGGCGATGACAATGTATCATTACGTGATATATCAAAAGATGTGTTGTTGCGTCTTGAAGGATTTAAAGACGCTGATGCAAAGCTTAAACGTGCTATGTTAAACAGTGCGTTGAATGTTGCTAAGAACAGAAAAGCACTTTTGTCTGAACAAGAACGTATTAACAGAGACGATGCTAATGCGTATGAGCAGCGTATATCTACATATTTCAAGGGTAGACGAGATCAACCTGGAATGGATCTTTCAGACCCAAATACGTATTTATACAAGTTATCTGGTGTCATGGGATCATCTGCTTCTTCTTGGAGAAATAATTATGGTTCGATGGCGCTGGGATTGCTTTCTGGAGCTTTAGCTCCTTATACAGGCGGTACATCTCTTCTTGTTGGAACACCTGTTGTACTTGCTGCAAACATGGGTTCAGCTGTTGCAGAAAATAATGCTGAGGTAGCTTCATCCGTACGAGAACTGTATATAAACAAAGTAGGTGGTTCTGATTCAAATACTTACAAGAACATAATAAAAGCTGCTAAAAAACAAGTTCCAGATTGGAAAGCTAGAAAAATGACTGATAATGATCTCATCGATCAATATCTAGCTGGAAATGTTATCGTAAATGATCGTAATGCAAATAATCTTAAGGTTAATGCATTACGTGATGCTGAAGCCTTGTTTAAACGAGACATGGTTGCTACTGGAACTGATGCAGTAATCGATACAGCTCTTGATGTACTTCCGTTCGGAAAAGTTGCAAAATCATTAAAGATAATGCCTAAGTTTGTACGTAACGTAGTAGCTGGTTCTATGAAGAGTCAGGCTGCACGTGAGGCATGGCAAACTGCACTTAAAGCTGGTAAAAGAGTCGGTAGTTAGTTCGCTACAGCATCTCCGTTAACAGGAGCTGGTGCTGGTTTAATTAGTGGATCAATTGCTTATGGTGCATCTAGGTTTGCATCGTCGAAGCTTGCGAAAAGACTTGCTGCAACAACAATGGCTGAACGTCTTACTAAACTTGGATAGAATACCGCAAATGTAGTTCGTAGGGCTACTCAAAAAGCATTGGCGATCACACCAGGATGGTTGAAAAAAGTTGGAGCAAAACCGGCCGCTTTAGGAGCTAAGTATTTCAACCAGTATTTTGGAAAAAACACATTAACTGGAAAGACAAATAGATCTTTTGGACGAGAGCTGTTTGGACGTTTAAATACAGCTGCGTTATCTGAAGGTATTGAGGAAGGTAAACAACACGAGAATGCTGAGATGTTTAAGCGTGGTGAGCTTGATGAAAATCAAAGTTTATGGGACGCTGTTCTCGATGACGCACTACTCGGACTTGATGTTGGTAAAGATGTTCTTGGTATTCCTCTCGATGCACTAGGCATGCTACAAATAAAAGACCAAGATCGTCTTGCAGAAATAAAAGGTGGTATAATAGGTGGTTTGGGACACACGGCTCGTATGAGTGTTGCTCAGGCTTCTGCACCATATATATCTGAGATGAGAGCTGATAAATGGTTGATGAATAATCATATTGTTGATTAGGCTGATGCATCAGATACATTACGTAGATACGTTCAATATGCGTCTAAAGGATGGTTTAGTGCTGGATATAATGCGATGTCAAGAGCTTTTGATCACCTTGAGCAGATTAACAACAATCATCATGATAACACCGGATCTTATTTAATACAACCAGAACTAATTGAACAAGAACGTAAAAACTTATCAAGAGTTGCAAGTTCTGCTAGAAGTAAGTTTTTGCAAAAGGCTGCTAAAGATCAGGGTATTGACGTATATACAAAAACACGTAACTTTACAGATGAATATAAACAGTTTGTTGCTGGATGGAACATGGTTCTTGACAATCAACAAGATGTTTTGAAAAATACCAACGAGCAACTATCTGAAATAGATAATCGTATAAAAGACATTCGCACTAATCAAACAGACGAATATACAAATGCAAAGCTCGCAGAGCGAGATCCATTCAATGTTGATCCTGTTGTAACTGGTCAGTTAGCAGCTGTTCGTGCAGCAAAGGCTCTTGAAGAAAAGTTTGGATATCAAGAAGCATTGGCTAGGATTGATGCTTTGATGAGAATGAAAGAGACCATGCTCAAAGCTATTGATAATGGTGTTGCAAAGTCTCGTGTTAATAAGTATCTCAATGCAATAGATTCTAGCTTAAAGCGTTTGATAGAAGGTTATGTTGAAGAGCGTCCTGTATTTGACGAGGATGGGAATGTTACTGAAGAAAAAACACAAGTTAGACATCCTGGAATCAATGATTATCTCCATGAGCTTTATAGTATCGGCCTTGAACAAAAAGATCCAAATGCCGAAACAGTTGGTTACGGAAATCACAATAAAGATTCAGTACGAACAAGAGATGATGTACAGCGTCTTGTATTAGACCAATCTACTCATGATGCTCTTTCTGATTTATATTATCAGCGATTTGCATTAGAACAAAATATTAATAACGCAAACGAAGCTGTTGCAAACTTTATTGGAAAGCAGGAAAGAGATAACAAGAAGATCAAATTTGTCGGTGGAAATGGTGCTCAGATAATGGACAACATTCGTAAAACACAATAGACAAATGATGAATTCTGGAATGAACTTACATCTGACGCATTTGAATCTGACGAAGAGGTTACAGCAAAGATGGATGAGGAAAACGGATGGAGTCCTCTCATAGTATCTAAGCCGAATCCTGTTATCGATAGCAACGGAAACTAGATTAAAGTTAAGCTTGACGAAGACGGTGTTCCTGTAAACCCACTCCCAGATGGTACATTTATTGACAAAAATGGTTATTTATATGACTATTCTGATAAACATGAGGTGAAAGAAACTCCTATTTTTGGAGAATGGGATTCTAATTCAGGACATACGTATACAGAACGTATGGCATCATTGTTAGAAGGGGTCGATGTTGGATATGAATTCTATAATCCAGAAGGAGATACTCCTTTTGCACGAACTAAAAAGGAACATAGTAAAAAATATGCTGAACTACAAAAAGGTTAGGAACAGCCAGCTGACACAGCTCCTGAAGATAAAAGCAATACTGGTGGCAAACAACAAGCTACTAGAGAACAAAAGCCAGATGATAAACAAAAACCTGCTGAAGGACAACAACAAGAATCTCAGGCTGGTGCTGGACAAGGTCAAGAATCACAACCTGCTCAGAACCCACAGTAGAAGCCAGAATCACAGCCTACTCAGAAACAGCCTGAATAGCAGTATACTCCAGCAGGTAGTGGTACACAGCTAAGCTCTAGTGAAACAAAGACTTCACAGGAAGAAACGTTCGATGCGCTCGAAAATAAACTAAAAGATGACGAAGCTCGTGTAATAAAACAACCATTAAGTGTACGTAATGCAGACGATGTTGTATCAGCAATGGATGGTAAGTATGATACTACAAGCAGGTCGTACTTTATAAAACAAGATGATGGTTCTGTATTACGTTATAACAGAGTCCATAGTACTTTACCTGAAGCATACAAGGAGCGTGATGATCTGGCCCAAAGTCGTAAACTCGTAGTTCAGGAGTTATCTAAACTTACTACAAAGGCCGAGGTTGTTAAATGGATTAACGAAAAACTGAAAGATGAACATCTGAAAAAATCCATGTTACATGACCTTGTTGTATATCGTACGTATATTACTGAGCATCCTATATTCAATAATCTTGAAAACAATTCTGAGTGGTAGGCTGTAATAACAGATATTGCACATATTGTTATTCAGAAGTCACCAGGACCTAGTGTTGTAGTAGGAAACATTGTTGATGAGATTTCAAGGTTCATGTTTGGACATTTTGAAGGCGTAGAAGCTCTTGAATATATCACCATTCATTCTGATACTAAAGATAAGTATGAGCAAGATGTAAAATACGCAATTGACATCGTGAAGTCTATACTTAACGACATTGATGCAAGTTAGGTGATGTCTGATGAACAAATCCGCGATCTTGTTATCGAATTGGCAGGTATTCTAAAATAGTTTACGGATCTTGGATGGGTGTTGAATACAAACGCTTATACGTGGCATGCTGAATTTCCTGGAGTTGGTAGAGTCGCTGGTGAAACAGATATGATCGGTATCGATCAAGATGGTAAAATACACATCATTGATTTTAAAACATCTAGACTTTAGTTTGCTAAAACACGAGGTAGAAATAATACTATTGCACAAGATTTTAAATCTGAACTTGATAAGTTAACAGTTGATGATGTAAAGAACAATACAGATGCTGCACGCAGTGTACTTAACAGCATTCGTAAAGCGGCTAATAATCAATATGGTGTTGAGTTAGATGTTGTAGATGGTGAAATTGTTGTCATAGCTGAGTATTCTGGATTCTTTTATCAAGCAAATAAGAAATTTGGACAAAAACAATCTCCATTCGAAAACTACACGAATCAACAAACTGTTTATTAGATGCTTATTCAAGCCGAACTTGGTTTAAGTGTAGAGTCTCTTGAAATTTTACCATATGTTGTTGACTATAATTGGTAGGAAACTAATGATGGTTATAACATATACAACTTGAGTGTTAGTAACTTTGTCAACGGTGCTCCGTTGCGTTTAATGCTGCCTATAAGCACAGAGATGCAACGACTATATACAACGCAACCTGACACTGTTAATGAGGCTTGGTAGCAATATCAATAGCTTAAATTAGAGATTGATACTCAGTACAATACGTTAAAACAATATTTATCAGAATTAAGTACATATGATGATTATGCAGGCAGATATGATTATGTATCAGATCCAAGAATTAACTCTGACGTTGAATATCTTGATAAATATGTCAAGACTCTAAACAAACTTGTTGAAAATATAGCCAATTTTAATAAATAGTTACAGCCGTCGGACGAATCTCTACTTACTGTAAATACACTTGAATACGTCAAGAACTTAAAATCTAGAATTGATAAGGCTGTTAAGTAGTATAATGCGCTCAATGATGCACGTAATAACATATCTAATATTGAAGCCGAGTATGCACAAACAGCTGCTGCTTACGATAATTATATCAACTCACAACAATACATACAAGACATCGCTAATATTGATAGAGAAGGTTCTTTGACTGGAGAACAGGATCCTAGTGATTCTCAAGCGGCTAATGAAAAGTTATTCGTACAAGGTACTACTGTAAGAAAAGAAGGTAAAAAAGGTGTATATTATACTGGATTTGTAAACAACGGTACTAAGAATGAAAATGGTGTACAATCCACAGAGTTTGTTGCAAAAAATGCAAGAGATGGTAGGTTTATTGGTGGTATTGCAACACTTGAATTACCGTCAGAATATACTTTTGGACAATGGATTATTGACGAATGCTCGAAACTTAATTTAGAGATAGTTGGTGTAAAATCTTATGTGAGCAAGACTAAGGATGGGCAACTTGTAGCATCAACAGCCATGGTTGTAACAAAATCGTCTATAGGTAAACTTAGTGCTGGTCCTGCTGAAATAATACCGTCGCAGCAACAAGGTCCTGGTGTTGACGCTAATTAGAACGAAGGTTAGTTCGGATTAGTTTCTGACGAAGAGATGAGCAAACTTCGTAGTGAAATTCTTGATATACTTAAAGGTAAGACCGGACAGTTAAATTCTGGAGTAGATCCGAGATTATTAACTTTGATGGCAAAATATGCTGTTGGTATAATTGATCGTGGTATATATTCATTCAACGATTTTGTAAAGCATCTTGTTAATAAACTTGGACAGGATGTAGTACCTTATTTGAAATCAGCATATGAAGGTGCGAGACAGTGGCCAGATATAATCAACAACGGTCTCAAAAACAAAATGACTCCGTTTGACCAAGTAGATAACGCTGACATATATAAGATACTTAATGCACCAACATAGCCTGTACAAGAACGTACACCTCAAACTGCACAACCTAAGCCGGAACAACCACAGTACACTCCTGGAGAATACAGAGTTGCTGCAAATAAAGGTGATCTTAAAACAAATCCATCTCCATCATTAGATTATGAGTTCTTTTATAAAAACGCAAATAAAGAACTTGCTCAGCTACTTAATTCTCCAGATTTTATAACAAACGCTGTTGTTGAAATAAGTAGTACTGAACGTTATGAGGGTACACAAAGTGCTAGACATGCAAACCCAAGTTTGTTTGCACACATTACGTATCGTGGTAAGACTTATAATAACATACCGCTTAATCTGCATCAAGCGTTTGTTAAAGGTAAACCACGTACACTAAGCCAGAACGGATAGAATCTGTACAATCGTGTTGTTAGTATTGAAGACGCACAGCCCGGTGTGAAAATAATAGCTAATATAGCTCGTACAAATGGTCGTATTGTTGTTAAAGAAGGTGTGTTGAGACCACTAACAGATCCAGATGCACAGCTTCTTGTTGGTACAAATCTCTATAAAATAGAGATGTCAAATGCATCAAACGACTTCGGATTTGCTAATGGTGAGAATATCAACACACTTGTTGGAGATCGTGAACAACGAACAATATTCAGATACAATAATCCAAATCATGCTCCTGAGCGAGGTACACTTGTTTATTTAAAAAGAATTGCACGTGATGAAGGTAATAAGCAGCCTGCTGTAATTCCAGTTACTGTTCAAAAGAAATCGTTTGCTGATGATGATATTGATTTCTTGATCAGTGTATTGAGCAATACAGATATGCTCAATGGTAAAACAAATGGAGTATCCAATAGAACACTCGCATCGTTATTGATGCCAATAGCAGCAAGCCAAGATAACCTTGTTGGATTAAAAGCTATTGAGTTAATTCCTGGAAGACCTGGTGTAGTGCGTATACGAATGCGTCAAGATCTAGCCACTAACAATCAACTTGGATATGCTGGTGAGATTGATTTGAACACAGATGCTGGAAAAACAAATTTCCGCAGTGTGATGAAAACATTAACAATACCTGAACAACATAGTTTCATGTTAGCTAGGCTTGGTTCTAATAAAGACAGCACACTTCCTCTAAAAGCAATTAGAGATTGGTTCATACAACATCCTGATCAACAATAGTTCAAGGTTACTGAAACATTGACATTTGATATGTCTGATTTTAAAGCTGTTGATGATTATAGTGGATTGAGTGGCCTCGGGTGGTATGTTAAACACGGTGTATTCCTAACAGACTGTGCTGGTTTTGCTCCACCCAATATGTATATTACAGATATATCAACTGTAGATCCAAACTAGGCACCATCTAATACTGGTGCAAACAGCCCTGTACAACCAGATGTTCAAGTTCAAGAAGACCCTGAAGTTAAACCGGAAGGATACTCTAAACCAGATCCTGGTATAAATCCCGACGATTACACCTATAATGAATATTGGGCTGAACAGATGCCTGACGGTGAATCTGACGCATCTCAAGTTGATAATGCAGATGAGTCATCAATGGTTTTTTATAGACAAAAATCACCTAATAAAACTAGTATAACAAAAGCTAAGGCACAACGTCGTATAACAACGATACTTGGTAAACAGTTCGAAGGTAAGATTGAATTCAGAAAGAATCTTATATCTAATACAATGCATGACCCGTCTGTGTTGGGTATTTGTAAATCATCTGCCATTGTACTTAGTGAATACGCTCCAGATAGAGTTGATTTTCACGAAGCATTCCACTTTGCATTTGAATTATGTGTTCCTGCTGCAATACGTGATAATTTGTATGAGTATTATGCAAAACGTAACAATTTGGATATCCATAGCAAAGATGATGCTATTCGTAAGAATGCTATTAGAGAAGTTGCAGAGCTTCTTGCAGATAGATTCATGAACTATTCTAAATGGTATGTTGAGCAAAAAGAAGGTGATGGTCGTATTAAAACTTGGATAAAAGGTGCTATTAACAATATAAGAGATTTCGTATTAAGCTTTAGTCAAAGAAGTGATAGAAATCTTAATAATTTGTATGCAGCTATAATACGAGGTAAATATGCTGGAATAGAACCTGACAAGAAGTCTGTATAGAGATTTAATGATCTGTTTGGAGGTTTGTATTATAAAAACCACGGTATTGAGTTTTCAAATATCATCAGTGATGATATGTTTGATAATTTGATGGAGACCGCCAAATTCTGTATCATGCATGGTTTCGATGTCAAGGACGATGGTTCTAATATCGCAAATATTGGAAAATATATCAATAAAGAAACATTCGAAAAAGGCGTTGAAAGTCTATATGAGTCTGGATTAGATATACTCGGACATGATGAATATAAAACTCCAGCTCAGCTTGGTATGGGAGAGATTCTTGAAAAATTTGATGCTGTCGAGTTAAGAAGAGATATGGCATCACGTATTTCAAGTATTTCAACTGATTTTCATGAGCGTATTGAACGTGATTCAAGAGACGCATCTGATGCAGGATCTTCTGTTGGAAACGATATCGGAGAACATACAAGACAATGTTTCGAGTTTAGTAGATTTGATAAATCATCATCTCGTGTTAAATTCTTCTTCTCAACAATCGCTGATTGTGAATTAAAGCCGCTTACTGAAAAGGGTAAGTTGGTATATAAAGACGGTCAGGTTCAATATAAGGTCATAAATAAGCTTAACAAGTATGGTTTACCGCAATATGTACCTATGAATATTGCGTACAACATGATACTTAATCTGTGCCATGATTGTGAAAACGTACAACAATTATTGGATACGTTGCGTAATGCAAGCATGTCCAATGGATTATTTTACGTTGCTTACACAAAGCTAAAGGCTCTTAAGTAGAAGGTTGATAAAGGTGATGCAGATGCAGAAGCATTGTTTGTACAGCTAGTATCAAACATTAGATCGAATAAATATAATTTTGATATTGTACGTTCTCAATACAACAAAGAATTAGCTAAGTCAGAAGCTCCGTTCGGTCTTTATAAATTGACATTAACTCCTTCAGGAACAGAGTATTCTGCTCGTGAATATTCATTACAATGGAGTGCTTAGTTAGCAAATGGAGGTACTGATTTAGTATCTATAGACCAGTATGGACGTCGTATTCTTAATCCTAGAAACAGTAATGCTGGTACGATGTTTACTAGTATTGCTGATATGATTGATTCTAATAAACAGATTACGCTTAAGAACGGTTAGGTTGCAAACATTGTAGGTTTGAAACAATGGGTTGCCTGGAGAGCATCTTGGCCTCATACAGGAAGACCTAAAGGAGAGGTTTACTTATTCCCTGTACGTCAGTACAATGCTAAGAAGAGTAAAGAGACAGGAAAGCCTGTATATGAAATTAAATATTTAGATAGCCCTGGACGTAAGGATGATTTCGATATGGCGTTAGATAGGCTTGTAAGCGGTTTAAATGCTGTCGGAATCAATATAACAAGACCTGTGTTTGATTGGATATTATTCAATAAATACGGTTCTGTTAATTACAAAGCTTTGAATCAAATGCTGTCTTCTACGAATATAGAAGATTCACCAACATCATTCTTACAATTCTTACGTGATATAAGTAAAAACGGAAAGCTTAATGTTGATGACAACATGGCGTATTCGTTAAGAGGATCTGGTAAGGTAAGATTGGAAACTATATATGACAGATTTGCATTTACTAAAAATCTGGCAACATGGGTTTATAACTACAGACATAATTCAGATCAGTTAACAGTATTAGGCACAGGTAAAAATAAATTCTATCTGATGTCTGATAACAACTACATGTCTGATGTTGTACATGATCTAAACATGCGAAATTCTGATTTCGTAGAGTTAACAGATGGTCGTGATCCATTCATATACAGGAAACTTGAGGATGATGCTTTTGGAGGAAAGCACTTTATTGGATCGTACGTATTGGATCAATTAGCAAATAACCCGAATCTTCGTATTGGATTACACAACTTTATTGGTTTTAGAACGGATAATAAAGATGATATTGGTTCGGACTATTTCGATATAAGTCATACTGAAGACTGTATATCAAAACTTTGTATACTTGAGTCAGGTGGTATTATAATGCCAACATTGTCTGATAAAAAATCTTGGACGTTCGTTAGCGGAATAAAACTCCCTGGAATTGATTATCTCAAGATGTATGCTCCAAACGGAACAGTATTATCTGTACCTGAAATCGCTGAAAGTATAGGTATGATTGATGGAAACATCATGCAACAAGAAGATGTTATAGATCTGTTTATGAGCTATGCTTATTCTGAATATCAATCTGTTAAAGATGCTGAAAAAGCTCTTGATTAGATGAATGAAGATGGCACTAAATCTACAGCTGTTGTAAACTACTATACCAAAGAACAAGGTGCTAGGTTCTCATCATTACTTGGTGTGTGGGAGTTTGATAATAATGGCGATGAGGTGTTTGTGTCATTTAATGATAAAAAGGATGGCCATACGTATAAAGACAATATTAAAACAGCTGAAGAGCATTTCTTTAGTAAACCTATCTCTGAACAACGTAGATTAATCGCTAGAAATCTTGATCATAATACAAGAGATGAGATACAGAATCTTGCAGATTTAGGCCTTATCGATGTCATCGGATTTGATAACAAGAAGAACTATGTTATTAAAAATATAGGTTTAAACAACAGTGCCATTGAAGGTATTTATAGTGCTATATGTGCTAAATATAATATCAAGAAAGGACAAGAAAAAGATCAGGTACAACGTGATAAGATACTTAACCAAGCAATAGTTGCTTATATCAACGATCTTTCTAACAAAGCTTTGATGTCTGGACATGAGGTTGAGCGATTGTTTGCTGGAAACCCTGCGTTCTATAAGTGGAAATACGATGATGATGGTAACTTGATTGATAGAACTGTCGATGAGCTTAAACGTCTTGGTGGTATGGTTTCTACTGGAACAAATAACTTCGAAGACCTTGTTGGTTTACCAGATCGTTATCAGAAAGGTGTTTATGTATCAGCAGAGGTTGATAATGAAATGATTGAGTCTCCATAGGTTGAATATATGAGGCCTCTTGTATATACTGGCCAGCTTAGACAGACTGCTTATTCAATGTTATGTGATGAGTATATCGAAAAAGAGTTGGAAGGTTTCAAAAAATATAAAGATGAGACTGATATACAAGCTAGTAGGCGCAAATATAATCTTGAACAAGATGCTCGTAATAAAGTTGACAGTCAGCTTGAACGTATGAGTGATGAAGAGATCGAAAAACTTCTAGAATCTAAGCACAAAGGTATTATCGCTGTTATAAAAAAGAAGGCTAAATCTGTTATAGATAGTTATAGGTTGTCTAAGGATGAAAAACTTGATGGTATAGATATTGCTGATGGTGGTGCGTACATAACTGATGAAATGTGCGAAGCTTTGCTGAGAATGGTTGGTTCTTGGAGCAGTGATATTGAAGAAGCATTTAAGATTTTACGTAGTGGTAATATATATACTGTTCGTACTAAATTGAATGCGTATAGCAAGATTGTTACAACAGTCGTCGGTACTCAGAAATATACTGCATTTGGACGTCGTAGAGATCCTAAAACTGGAATAATGATTACGTATTACGATAAGTATGCATTGTTCCCGATTTTTGAAAGTATTGCATATGGTCGTACAGCCAACATATTCCATGCAATGAAACAACAAGGTGTTGATCAACTAAAGATTAACTCTGCTATTAAAGTTGGTTCGCAAGGATCTCAGCCTATTAAATGGGATGATTACTCCAGTGTCGAAGGAGATGAAAAGCCGTTGTTCTTAGATACATTTAAATTCAACTCATACGAACAACGTTTTAAGTATTTACGTAAGCAGTTGAATACTGATCCGAATGAGAAAAAATACATGAACATTGGTACTCAAGCTACTAAAATTGTAATGAGTAACTTGAATGTCAATAACTATTATGTATTACGTGATGGAACTAAGATAAAAGGACAAGATCTCTTAGATACAATCATGAATTCTATGAACAGGTTGTCAGACATTGGTATGTAGAATATGATGAAACAATTCTTCAAAACCAATGAAGATGGACAGATTATAGATGGAGACGGAAAAGTTATTGATGATGGTAATCTATCAAGGGTTGTAATAGATTAGAAGAAGTTTATTGAAACTGTTCTTGATATGATCAAGAGTGATGATCCGAATATAAACTTGTTATCATCACTTCAGGTTGAAGGTGACGAGAAATCTGGTTATCGTTTATCAATGCCTATAGATGCTGTGCAGTCTTCTAACTTCTTAGAGAGTAAACTTATTGCTAAGATCAATGGAGAAGTTATTGATACGAAAACTCCTGGTGCTGCGTTTATTCAAAGATCTGTATGGGGAATGTAGGGATCTAAGCTTTTTGAACGTAGTGATGGAGGTATAGTTGGAGACAATAATGTAACTTTATACAACGGTAAGCGTCTGTAGATGATAAATAAAGAGGGTTCTATGGACTGCGTATTATCAATAGACTACTTTAAGAAGCTTCTTGGAGATTTTGATATACAAACAAAACGAACGTTTGAGTTAACAAAGGATGGAGCAAAAATACCTCTTAAGGATAAAGATGGTAATATTAAGGTTGATAAGGATGGCAACACCATATATAAAACGAAAATAGAAAAACGTCAATTATCTTTTGAAGAGGCTCGTTAGTGGCTTATTGACAACGGTATAATCGGAGAAGAGGCTGAGGCAAATATATTAGCATATCGTATTCCTACGCAGGCACAGTCTTCAATCCATGCATTAAGATGTGTCGATGTAATTCCTGTTGTTAACGATACTGTTATTCTACCAGAAGAGTTTACAAAGATCACTGGTTCCGACTTCGATATTGACAAGTTGTTCCTATCAGGCCTTAATTATAAGACCGAGGGTGTTGAAAACATATATGGTTATGTAGAACAACGTCTTGTTAAGGAATCTGAACTCACAGAGGAACATCGACTTTAGAATAAGATTATCGACATGTATTTGGCGTTACTTATCGATAAAAAGGATAATGGTGGACCTCGTAACGTACAGATATTACATAGATCTATTGATAACGATACTGAATTAGCTAAGAGTGTTCTTAAAGACATAGAAGGTTCTGGTAAATCTAAAACAGAAACTCCATATTCATTCTATTCATTAGCTCGTCAAACAGCATCTAAGAACGATTATATCACAGGTAAGGTTGGTATTGGACCATTCGCATTGAATAACAATAATCAAATCCTAACGATGATATATCATATATCATTCAGAGAATCCCAATCAAGTCTATTAAGCACGCTTGGGTTAAGTAGACTTGATAAACAACTTGATGTTGATGGCAACTCAATCATGTCATGGATTTCAGCTATGATCAATGCCCACGTAGATATTGCTAAAGATCCTTGGATATCCAGACTTAATGTCAATCCGTTCTCGTATAATATTACAAACCTGTTATTACGTACAGGATGGGGTGGAAACACATTCTACTTCTTAACCCAGCCTATTATGAAACAAATGGCTGATGCTTATGTAAAAGCTTCGTCTCAATACATGCAATAGAACGGATCCACGTATAGCAGACAACAGTAGTCTATTAAAGATGTTGCTGAACAGTATTTTGGTAAAGATGTAACATTTGATGGTAACACTCTTGATGATGCATTAAGTCTAATAGATACTGGTGATAAAGAGTCTATATAGGCTATAAATGAAGCTATAAAGAAGTTATTTGAGAGTGAGCAGTTTAAACAAGATGCTAGGGATTATGCACAAGGAAATGATGTCGCTGATCAAAAAGGCCTAAAGTCTCGTCAGTTAGGTATTTATCTCGCATACGTTCAATTTAGCAAGTACGCAAATGCTTTAGCAAACCTTGTTAAATATTGTAAGATTGATACTAAAAAGCATGGTAAGAGTGCTGCTGAACAACTTGTATATAAAGAAGGTTTTAACGAGTTGTTTGAATTTGCTACAGACGAAGACGGTGTATTGATTAAGAAAGGAGATGTTGGTGCGTTATTCGAGCCTGCTGGATTGTTAGATCTGGTTGAACATAGTTATGTTGGTACGAAGACTAGAAATGCAATTTCGTTAACAAAAGTTATACTCGGAGGACAATTTATGTCATCAACTATGGGATTCATACAAATGTTGCGTTAGCTAAATACAATGGCTGGTAATACATCATTATCTGTATCATTTGTACAATCAGCACAAAAGGCATTGTCTGCAGCTATTAAGTCATAGTTCTTCAATGACTATGTTTCTAGAATATCTGATAATCCGAGATATATGCACGATCTTGTCAATTCTAGTTCTGAAGACCTTGAGTTCTCTTATGACGCTTCTGCAAATAGTATGTCAATTACTGGCAACAAGCATTCTTTAAAGAGTTATGTTGGACAACCTATACTACTTTGGTATAAAGATAAAGATGGAAATCTTCAACAATATATTTCTCGTGATAAAAACGGTAATGCACTTCCATTAAAGGTGTTGACAGCAAAAGACGATAAGATTCAGCTGAATATATCTATAAATGGTAATTTTAATGGAGTATGTAGATTACTTGGAGGAGCCAATACAATCTTTGATAGATTATCTCGTCTCAAACTCATGATATATCATAATAATGATTATTCTGATTTATAGGGTAATTTATTGTTAGAAATGCTTATTCCTGGAAAACGAGTTGAATATTCTCCTAAAGATGCTGTTCTTGGAGAACGTCCTGATACGTATGATGATCTGAAATTTGTTAAGCTCCAAAACTTTGTTGATGATGGTGGTATCAATACGAACTATATAATCAACGCTTGGAATGAGTTGTTGGAATATTAGAATGACAAACAACCGCAAGTAGCTGAATACATACGTAATTTTGCAAGAGATCTTGTTGTATACGCTTTCATAACATCTGGAGATACTCAAGGTTTTACAAAGATGTTTAAGTATGTGCCAGCATCTTGGCGTAAGAAGAGTGGTTATGCAGATTTCATCAATAGAAAACTAGTATAGCTCAATTCTATTCCTACTGTTGATCTTAATGATGTTCTTCTGAACAATTGGTATGATAACAAACTTGTTCCTACATATCAATTCTATTCAAAAGATGCTAATGGTAAGAGATCTTCGAACTTTATAGGAGTTGCTAAGATGACTAATGTTAATGGTAATAAGCAAACGCTATCGGCTTATCCTACAATATTAGCAGCTCTTAAAAAGAATGATGAAGGTATGTACGAACCTAGTATTGCTGTTGAAAGCTCACCAAAGTTCATAAAGATACCACGTTCGTATAACCATTATGATTCACAGCGTCAATATAACGTATATCAACTATATGGATTTGCAAGGCATGATAGTGGTATTATGTATCCTGTATATGTGCTCGTACAACCTAAAGGTACTAAAGTGTCTGGAGGATTCATGGTTACAGAATATGGTCGTGATGATTCAACTCCATCTAGTACAGAGTATGTTGTAAACCAAGACGCATTACGAGCCTTTGTAGAATCAGCAGATTTTATAAATCAACTACCTGCGATAAAAAAGAATTTCGGAGATGAGTATGCTGCAATATTGAATGATCTACGAACAGAGCAAACTGGTGGTGTAGCAGCAGCTATTAATGATGATGATCAAGCACAACCTATCAATACTGGTAATCAACCAAGTACTGATAATATAACAGTTAATCCCGAAACAGCACAGTTTTATTCTGGAGGAGCTGTTGGTTCTGATACTGAATGGGGAAATGTCGCTTAGAAGTATGGCTTTAACATAACGCATTATACAGTTAACGACTACGATAAATTAAGCCGTGATGATAAAGAATCTGTAGAAAAACAATATAAAGAAGTTGTAAAACGACTTTTGCGTAGACAATTAGATGCAAATAGTTATTCTGGAAAACTTGTTAGGCGCGATATGTTATAGGCTAATTCTGCAGATGCTATATTAGCAATAGGTCGCCTTGGTAAAAATGGGCATGTTGACGGAGGTACAGCATATGCTACTGAACGAGGTATTATTAGAGGAATCCCAGTATATCTGTTTGACTAGAATGATAATCATTGGAAAACGTATGATGGTGAGAAGTTCGTTGATTGTGAACAACCTAGTTTGACTCAACATGCTGCGTTGATCGGAACTCGTTAGATAACTGAAGATGGTAAGCGTGCAATATAGAGCGTGTTTGAAACATGGCAAACTACTAATAAGACTCAACAACAGACTTAGTCAAACACTGATAGCTCTGAAAAATCAGTAACAGAACAACTTGTTCAACACCTTAAAGATAGTGGTTTTACTGTATACGGTATCGACAAGAATGATATTGAAAGGAATGAAGATTATCAGTTTGCTATAGAACGACCGAACGCTATTGCTACTGCGGATAATACTTCTGGTACTAATTCTGACACAATGTCCATTTCTAGATCTAGGTTGATAAACACTATTGCTAGCACACATAGGCAACTCAAACAGACGCCTAAGAAGGTGAATAATACACGTTACAGTGCAGATAATATATATTATCAACTACGCAAAGCTCTACCTAAAGAAATTGCTGGAGATATCGTTAAATTTTATAATGAAGAAAAAGATCGTGAGTCATTCTTAGATAGAGTAGAATTCTATATCAACAACGAACTTAAGTAGTCTGTTCTGCCAAAAGCCATAGCTGCAGCTAAAAATAGACAACTTGGATTTTCAACACGATATGATGCTCGTAATATAACAGCATAGTTGTTTGAAGCACTTAAAAGCGGTAAAATAACAGGTAACGTTGAAACAGATACTGCGGCTATTGGTCGTTATCAAACATGGATAGCTCAACAATTATTCCCAGCTATTTACCATAAAGGTTGGTCTAAACAAAGGTATGGTTATTACGCAAAATCATTTTCTGATATATCTAAAAAGATACAGGTTATGGTTAGATTGTACAACAATGCTCGCATGGGTAATATCAACCATATATATAAACTTGAAGCTGTTCTTGAAGGATTAAAGAACCATAAGTTCAAACAACACCTTATTGAATATATAACAGCTGTCGATCGTACAACTCAACGTAATGATCCTAATGCCAAAAGATCTAAGGTTAGAGATAAAGTTTTCAACCTATCACCATTAGTTCTCACATTTAAAGATAAACAAAAAAGATCTCTTAAAGAAGTTCTTTCTGATATAAAGCAGCGTACTAGTGTTTATGATGACATAATCGATACTATTTTAAGTAAGATGCGTGGCGATACAACTATATAGTTGAACTCTCACAACCGTCCGCTGAATGTACTTGGTAGTACAATACCATATCCTCATAAACCATCTATATCAATTGTACGTCTTACGACTACAAATAAGGACGAATTTGAACTTATTAATACGATTATACATGAAACAATTCATGTTATAACGCTTCAATATTTACATGATAATCCACGAACGGCTGCACTGCTTGATGAATATGCCAAGTATTTAAGACTTAAAGGAGTCGGTTGGTATGGCAATTCCAATGCAAAAGAGATGATTGCAGAGTTCTTCTCAAATGCTGAGTATAGAGAATGGCTAAAGACTGTACCTGCACCAAAGGTTAAAAATATGTCTGTGTTTGAAAAGATTGCAGACTTTATCGCGCGTATATTCACAGGTAAATCTAAAACCGCTTACGAATAGTTAAAACCTACTTTCGACTATATTCTTGATGAGGCTCTATCTAGTACAACTGTTAGCGAATTTACTGATTTTTTTGATGAATTAATTTAGTCTAACAATAAGGAATACCATAATCCTGTAGAACCTATTTCTACTCAAATAAAATCAGCTGGTGGAGAAAACACAACGTATTCAAGAACTGACGACAACATTCAATTCTTTAAAGATTCAAAAGGTGTTGTTTACGGATATGTTGATAACAACGGTGTTATACATCTTGATAAGAGTAAGATTAGACCAGAACATCCTATACATGAATATACGCACATTTGGGATAGAGTTGTTGCTTTGAAAAATCCGTCTTTGTGGATACGTGGTGTTGAGTTAATGAAGTAGTTCAATGGTGGTAAGCTTTGGAACGAAATAGCTAATAGTGAGTTCTATGGTAAGAAGTGGTCTAATATGTCTGATGCACAGCGTGAGCTTATGATTGCTTCTGAGGTTCATGCAAGGCTTGTTGGTGAAGGCGGTGCTAAACTTATTTCAGAGATTGAAGCTAAGCAAGGATCTTCTGATATAATATCCAAGCTTAAGGGTTGGATTCTTAAGTTCTGGTAGAGCCTTAAGCAAACATTCTCTAATTGGTCTAAGGAAGATGTTGAGACTCTGACGTTGAAAGATTTTAATCATATGACACTGAGGGATTTCGTAACAAGTAACGCTGAAGTTGCGTATAACGAATCAGATGCACCTTTATCAACAGCAGAAAAGTTAAGATTGGTTGGCTTGGTTAAACACGATTACGAAGGAGATATAGATGTTGATGAGGAGGTTTAGCGTGCTATAGATAAATTAAATGCTATTTCTCCAAATAAACAACAATATATAACACCTGTTATAACAGGAAAGTCAGTTATAAACGGAGTGTCGCTTATTGACGCAATCAACATAGCTGCTAAAATATATAATTCTGAAAATATACTTGGCACAATTTCTAATAAATCTTTGCGTGAAAAAATATAGCAAATAGATGATGAATAGTTACGAGAAAGACTGTATAATATTTCAGACCTTGGTGTGCCTAACGAAGTTATGTTCATGATAGCTGATTATATTAGTTATAATGATACAAGAGGCATTGTTGCAAATCATATATGTGACTTTTTGGAGAATGTTGATGATGACACGCCATACGATGATATCGCAGTTCCTATAATCGAATCTATTGATGTTAAGTATGATGATTCCCGTGAACAATCGTTGTTTAACGATGATATTATGAAACATTGTAAAGGTAATTAATATGTATTTTTGTCCTAATTTAAGTAATCCAGACGTAGCTAAAGAGTTTAATGAGCTTGTATCTACTTTAGGTGAAGTAGGTGCATATGCTGTATGGTCACTTAATAATGGATACATGGTAGATAAGGCTCCTAACGGAGCCGACTCTACTTTGTTTTCAAATCTCCAATCATTATATGGAGATCGATCATAGGCTATAAAAGCTAAGTCTGTAACATACACACGATATTTTAAAGATTGGTTTGGAGATTGGCTTACCGGTCTTGATTATAAAAGTACATCTGTTGATTCTAACGGAGAACCGAGGGTTTTGTTTTATGAGTCTAACGAACCATCTACAGCCTTTACAAACAAGGCAATATCGTTATCAGATACAAGTTCTTCCGTATATCCGTGTTACGTATCTACATTAGATAAATCACTATCTATAGTTGATGACGATTCGTACAATGTTATTGTCAACGTTGCAGATCAGTATAACATAAGATCTATCAACAGAGATGGTACAATAAGCCCATTACAAGGTGGTTTACGATACAGTCTTGATGTACAATCAATGATTAACTGGTTTGAGGAAAACAGAACACAAACTGGTCATACATATAGCGCTGTTGAGGAAGCTAGACAACTTTTGAATGATCGTGGAATCAACCCAACACGTCAATATATAAGACATGGTAATGAATGGTTTTTCAAAGGTGGTTATACTATTATACAAGCATATAGCTAGTCTAAAAAGCCTTTGACAGTAGATCGTAAGGATATAATATCCCGTGACTTATTCAAGCCTGGGAATCCAGACGATATGCTAAGAGCTTTTAAACAAAAGCTATAGGACGTATTTGGAAACAGGTTTAAAATACTTGTTGCTGGCGAAGAAACATGGAATAAGTTATCAGATTGGTCTGTTGGAAAAGGTACTGGTATTGAAGCAAGGTCTGCTAATTCGTTCATTGCTGGTAATACAATATACTTGCGTGCTGGTAGATTTAACGGTTAGATTCTAGCTGAAGAAATGTTGCACGTTCTTATATACAATATCAAGCAGGATAATCCTGAGTTATTCAAAAGACTGTTATCATTTGCAAAGGATAATTTTCAAGAATTGAGTCTTGAAATAAACGCTTTGTATAAAGAACACCAAGATGAAGAATTGGTTACTCAGGCGTTGAGTAGATACGTATTTGATGAGTTTAAAAATCGTTTTTCAGATAAAAAGAAGTCTAAAGCTAAATATAATTTTGGAGATAAGGTTTTAGATTTGTTTAAGGGTATTATTGGATATCTAAAACGAGTTCCTAAGTTCAACGCTCTTATATAGAAGTATGAGATTACAGCTGAGAACTTAGCTGAAGGTATTGGTTTTAAAAGATTAACAGAACTGATATTATCAGATGATGTGTAGTTTGTTGAGCTTAAAACAATTCCTGATTTTGAACAACGTTTTTCATTAAGCAACCAACTGTTTTTAAAGAGTATATCTGATGTATTTGATTAGGTTAAATCCGAAAAAGATAGATGGCTAAAGTCTCAAGAAGATGCTTTCGTAAGTGTTAGTAGTAAGATAAATAAATCTATAACAGGTTGGGATAATCAAACAAGAGCTGCTAAGATTGTCGAGTATGATAGTCATCGTATGAAAGATTCTCTTAAGTCCGTACAACAGTTATTGGCTAATCGTTACAACTTATAGTATGTCGATGGTATCTACGTTGCAACAAGACATCGTAAAACAGATGATTTTTTAGAATATACTATAAATCAACTAAACGAGGATACATGGTAGAAATATCGTTCTAAATATTCCGAGCTATATCATGAAGTAGCTGGTGTTAGTGATTATAACAATGTGACAACAGCTTTATATAAAGCTTTCATTGAATGTGATATAGTAGCTGTTGATAAAGCAATTGCTCGTGATTATATTCGTTTATTTTGGAATTCTGATCTTATTCAAAAAGGCTTAGATATATTCAATGACACTGGTTCTAGGACGTCTGAATATCTTGAGAGAGCTTTAGTAAACGCCGTCACTGATCAAAACATCAACGATCGTATAAACAACAAGTCTATACTTGATTATATAGCTAGCTTCTGGGATAATCTTACCAAATTAGCTAAGAGCGTTTTTGATGTTAAGACTATTACCGATCAACAAAAAGCAGAAGTCATTAACGCTATACGTGCTGCACAAATGTGGAATGCAGAACTTCATCACGATTAGAATGTACAGATTATATACGATAGAGCTGTTGGTGATTATTCATCATCTATGTTGTTAAATGAAAAAGATCGTGATATATTGCACAAACTACATTCTAGTACAACAAGTCGTTTAAAAGCTTCTCAAGCTAAGAAGAATCGTAATGAGAAATTAATAGTTAGACTTAAGAACTAGATTGAACGATTTGAGCAATACGACGGCAATAAGGTTGAAGATTTGTATGATGCACTATTTGATTCGTTACGTAATGCTGATAGCGATATCGCACATGTATACCAATATATACAATCTATTGTTCATAAGAATCCTTCTGAATGGAACCCAGATATGTTGATATCTCTAGAACGAGATTTGTTAGGTCATTATCAGCTATTATTCTCATATATAAATCAACTATTCTCATCTCCAACATCGGCTGTTTCTCAGTATAACAAATATTGGTATAGTTTAAATCCAGATGGTAGAGTTGATCTTGCTGCATATTGTCAACAATTAAATGTAGCGTTAAATACATTATATGATACGTATAAAACACATCTGCTTCATCCATATGCTAAATATTATATAGATCAGACTGTAAATACATTAGATCTTAAAGATAAAGCAGCTTTTAGACAAAGAGCTTATGAGTTCTTAGAGGGTTCATATATGTATGGACAACTAAATGCTGGTGAATTTTGGATAGGTATGGCTTCTCGTAGTAGATCTTCACTTATACGTATGATCGATGATGCTATTAAAAATGCAGATCTTGAAACTCATCGTCAAACTTTGAGTGTTGGTACTAGACTTGTCAAACTGTATAACGAGATACGTCCTGTCGGCTCTCAATTAAGTATATTGAACTTTCAAAAATAGTTCATGGAACTTGATAAAAAAGGTGCTCCGACTGGATACTTTATACGACCCATTAACTACGGATAGTTCTATAAAGATCGTGATGAAGTTATTGCATAGTTAAATGAGAAATACTCAAACATTGATAAATACGGAGCTCATGCTATAACATTCGACGATGAAGGTAATGTTCAATTCCACGATGATGACGAACTTGCAGACAAGTCTGTTTATAATCAATATTACGATGAGTTAGATGATTGGTTGGATACACATTCGAATAGACGATATACTGTTGATTATTATAAACAGCGTAGACGTTATTTGTCAAGATCCACACTTATTGCTCTGAATCAGATAAATCGTAATATAAATCTCATAACTAAGAATATACGTGATAAGGATGGATTTATCAACACAAACTTACTATCTCCTCAAGAGAAAAAGAAGCTTGAAGTATTACGAAGATAGAAAAATGCTCTTAGTTCGCATTATGAATCATGGGTTGATTCCGACGGAATAACAAATGTACGAGCAAAAGAAGGTGATGCGTTACGTATAGCTGATGAACTTTCTGATTGGTACGCATTTATAAAAAATCATGTTAAGTTTAAAATCAACTATGATGTTTATAATAAACGTTTATCAGAAATAACAGATCCTAATGAACGTAACAGGTTTATAAATGATAATACTTCTATGCAACTCACCGATGACTTTTATGATCTTTTATCACAGTTAGGTCGTAAATATAAAGATCCAAGACTAGACGCTTTAAATAAGCGTAAGAAGGAGCTTATAAATCTCATGAAATATAAACTCGGGTTCTATCAACCTAACTTAGATAAAGCTGGTACTGGATTATCAACTGACACATCTATGTGGAGAGAACTTAAGAGAATTGACCAGGAGATTGCTAAAGTTAAACGTGAGCTTATTGAACAAGGTAAGATTTCTAAAACAAAACCTAAAATTCCGTTCAAGACATTTGCTGATATGATCCAGTGTGTTACAACAGATGGTAGTCACACTGCGTATTTCAACTATCTATCGCAAGTGTACAATAAAGTTGGTGCAACTAATCCTGCAATGTATCAACAGTTTGCAGATTTATTTACATATGTCGACGAAAGTGGTAGAACTGTATAGTTAAGTGCGTTTTCATATTTAGCACCAAAACTTGATACAATATCTGAGGGTGGTAAGACGTACAAACTGATTGAAAGAGTTCCGATTAGTGATTATCAAGAACTTGATGAGATGTCAGATTTTGTAAATCACAAAGGTTTTGATTCAAACGATAATCATCCCGTACAACCACATGAGGATATTTATCATAATGATAAATATGATAAGTTGGCTAAGAATAGTAAATACATGCAGTTCTTAAACGCATTGAAAAGCATTATGGATGAGGCTAATTCATATATACCTCAACGTGCTTTAGAGCGATCAGAATCATTACCGCAAATAACTGGCGACAAGATGCAAATGTTGTATCGTAACATGTTTAATAGTAATATGTGGAAAACTATTAAATACATGGGTGTTGATGCGTTTAGTGGTAAATATTCTGAACAACATGCAGATGCAACTAGTAACTTAGATATTCCTCGTAGACCAGATGGTACTCCTATTACAAACCTACCAGTTCGTTGGGTACAACGATTAGAAGATCCGTCTTTGATAACAACAGATGTATTAGGATCTGTTATTATGTATTATCAAATGGCTGCTAACTTTAACAACAAATCTAAGCATGTTGCATCGTGGGAACTTTTACAAAGAGCTCTTGAAACAACAGAACCGGGTGGTAACCAATAGTTACGTACAGATCAAGGTAAGCAAGCTCAGAAACTTAAGAACATACTTGATTCTCGTGTATTTGGTCAAGAGACATCTGCTAAGATTAGAACTAAAAGCAAACGTGACGCTTAGTCAGACAAAACCATTCAACAACGTGCTAAAACAATACGTTCTTTGGCAACAGTTGCTCTTTTGGGTAACAATATCACGGTAATGACTGTCGGTTATGCTGATGCATGGATAAGTTCATTTGTTGACGCTATTGGTGGTAAATATATGACCGTTTCAGATTTCATATACGGATGGACACATGCAATGATATATTCGCTGCAATCGTTTTTCAACATAGGAGCTAGAGAAGCTCATAACAAGCTCGAAGCAGCTATGCGATATAATCAGGCTGGTGATAAAGATATACATGGTATATTTAAACAAACTGATCGTAGTAAGCTAAATAAACTTGCACACATGTTCTTTGGAAGAATGGCTGGATATTCGTTAGCTGATTATATGATTAACACATCAACGCTGATTGCTTTTTATAGACACTTTAAGCTTGTTGAAGATCCAACAACTGGTGAGAAGAAGTTTATGTCTCGTAATCAAATCATTGATATGGAGCGTAATATTCTGAATAATATGAAGCTTGGTCGTAAAGCTGGTAAACGTGTTTGGAAAAGATCAGAAATAACACTGTGGGATGCTTATGAGTTTGACAAAGATGGTAACTTCTCTGTTAAAAAAGAGTATGAACAATACGTCACAGAAGATCTTAAGAATAGAATGGCTAAACTATTACATGATCGTACATCCGTATATAATGGAGTTGTTCATCAGTCTGAAAAAGCATTCTTATCTTAGAACATATGGGGTTCATTCTTCTTATTGATGCGTGGATTCTTCGTAAATCGATATTGGGACATGTTTGGAAACAATGGTATTGATTATGTTAAATTCAACAATAAGAATGAAAACATAAGCTGGTTTAGTGAATACGGACATGTTGGAGATCAGATGGGTTACGAAAATCTATCAACAGGATAGTTTGATGGAGCTGTGTTTAAAGACTTCATACGTGGCTGTCAGAAGTGGTTACGTAGAACTTGGTTAAGTCAAGCTATTGGATGGAAAAAGAAGTCTGAACAATCTGGTATGAATCTTGAATATACAGACAATCAACGATATGCTGTTCGTAGAACGATTGCTGATATGACTATATTGGCTGGTATTGTTGTAGCGTTGTTAGGATTTGTTGTTCCGTTTACATATGGTCATGACGGAGATGATCCTGATAAAGATCCTGAATGGGTTATTGACTTACTTCCATTTGATGGAAAACCTATAATTGACGTAGACACAAGTAATATGGATTAGGCAACTAAGAATCTAGCTCGTTGGCACATGCTTGCATTTACGTTAAAGTTGTTTCAAGAGCGAGCTTCTGCGTATTCACCAGGCGTTGTTATGGACATACTTAGTACACCGTCTGTTGCAAAATCGTATATTGAAAATTTGAATAGATGGATGGATATTCCAATGGATATCATCAACGATAGATCAGATGAGGAGATCAAACAAGGTGGATATAAAGGTTTTAATAGATTCACCAAGGACATTTTTAAAATATTCCAAAACACTTCTGCAGATGCACTCATTAAAGGATTACATGTAGAAGGTATTAAATCTACCACAAACTTCTATTTACAACAATCACCTAACAATTTCATCGTTCCTAAGAAGACACAATGGGTTGAGAATAATCAATCCAAGGTTTCTGATGATGAATTTACGGATGATTTCGGTAACGAAGGCTTTACAGACGACTTCTGATGACTATTTGTAATGTTGTTATCTGTTTAACATCACGACAAATGATGTAATATATAATATAAAAAAGAAAAGGAGACGTTCAGTATATCTGAACATCTCCTTTTTTTGTTACATAGACTCGTCGTCTGGCCTATAATCTTGTGCAGGAATAGGATCATACACATATGGTGTATATAACTTATTGTTCAGTATATCTGAACTAAAGTTGAAATCGTAATTCCACCAAAAGTCTAATGCGTTTTTCTTAGTCTTCGTATCTATAAACGAACAACTCTTCATACGCTTTAGATTTACAGGTAATGTAAATGCATATACAACATAAGGCTTTTTATTGACAAACATTGTACGTACATTATACAAATTATCAAACGATCGTAGTTTATATTCTGTAGCAGCTACTTGCTTATCCTTAACACTCCAATCATACATCAGAAAGAAGTGATTATCTAAGAACGGCCTATCGATATCGTCAAAGCTGGCTTTAACAAAGCCTGCTTGTGGACTAACATCAGAATAAGTCAGATTCGTATTTAGATTAGATACAGCAAATTTTAACAATTGACTCATAGGTTCAGTTTTTCAGCACCATCAGACTCATAGTAAGACGAATAATAGTCCCAGTTATTTGTCCTTTGGTGCCATTGGATTTCTTGAAGAGCTTTGTAAATAGTGTCTATTCTACTATAGACCTGATCAGATGTGAATTCAAACACTCTCACCTGATTAGACCAATCGTTAGAAATACCTACAATATACCACTTGAAAGTCCAATCTTCTGGGTTATCATACAACTCAGTCTCAATATACCATTTAAGAGCTAACGTATAGAAACATAATTGTCTCAAATAGTCAAACTCTCTCATACTATCTTCAAATGAGTATAGATGCGATGTTGTTTTAATGTCCATCAGTATTATTGTCTTATGTATAACGTCAAATTTGACGCAATCTAATAATGATTTACACTTAACACCACATAGCTCCCAGTTGATGTGAAACTCATGATATGTTAGTATATCCGAAGCATGATCATCCGCAAGTAGCTCTCTTGCTTTCTTGTGTTTGTTACATACTTCAGACAGTTCCATGAGCTTATTCATCGTATACGGGCTTATCTTAATACGCTTATCGTTCTCCTTAATGCTTTGGATATACAAATTAAGCGTAGAGGCCTTTTTCAGGCCTTCTGAGAGCATTTTACTCTCACTCTGGCCAGTTGTCCTGTATGCGGCTTTATATGCGCTTAGAACGGCTTTATCAGGCTCTATTTCAGTGGTTGTAGCTAGCTCTTCGCAGAACTTTGTTTCTTGTGAGGATTTTGGTTGCGGAGCATCCCATACAACGTAGTCTTTTTGAAACTCTTCAGGTTGAAGAAGGTATTCGTGTATCATTGTACCCTTAGCTAATTGTGGTAAGCTCAAACCTTCTTCTTTCCCATCAAGCATATTACGCAAATAGGCTGGCCCCTTCTTTAGGAACCAGCCTATGTTGCTATTGCTTATTCGAGTCATATCCTCATAATACGGGATCTTAGTCTTTTCCATTGGATCGATGTCTCAAACCCTTATGCCTACGTATTATTTCTAACGCAAGCTTAGGATCATGGTTTTTAAATGCAATCTCGAATTGCTTTTTCAGTTCGTTTGACTCTTTATTACTCATTTTTTGAGTGCTATGTTCATGAATCTGAGAATATCTTCTTTCGAATCATTGGAATGATTTAACTCATCCAAGAAAGACATTATATTGTCGTAAGACAACACTTTGAACTTGCTGAATATAAAATTAGCTAATTCTTTATCCTCTTTTCCGCAAACATTAGTGACCAGTTTGTTGACTATGTCTTCATCAACACCATAGAATTCTCGTTGATAACGTATACGAGAACAGCGGTCAAACAAATAATCAGATAAACCTTTCTTATCATTACAAGTCATAAGCACTAATCGCTTACAACCGTCTTGGACTCCATCCAAAAGAGTTAGTACCTCAGAAGAATCCCACTCCTTCTCAAACTCATCAAATATTATACAAACAGCTTGATGAATCTTTGCACAAAACTCTTTCAGACGATTTATCCTGATACAGGGATTTCCAATCAGCACAGGCATTCCTGACTTCTTAGCTATATGTTTAGCCATAGCAGTCTTGCCTGAACCCTTTAGACCACATAGTAGTACACCAGTAGTCTTCTCACTTCGAGATGCATGGTTTAGGACACAATTAATAAACTTCTTGTCATCTTGTGTAAAATATAGTGCTTGATCCTTAATAGGATCTCGCTCTACAAGAAATATTTCACCACTATATGGATCATATTGCATCTCATACACATGATCACAATTAAGCTCATAATCAATACCCTGAGGTGACGGAATAATTTTGTCACCCATTTTAGCAAATTCTTTCATTGTTTCTGGATTTAATCTCTTGAATCATTGAATCTACCTCTTTGTGATTATGTACGATGTACGCCTTTCGTTCTAAGCCTTTCAGCTTAAAGTTATATAAAAACATCTTCCAACGAAGGGGGAAGTCTCGTTGCACCCTCCCTTTACATTCGCACACAAACCCATCTCCAATAAAGTCTGGAGTATACTTTATATTGCGATAGCGTTTCCCGAGGTATTCGAACTTAGGTTGTAATTCAAAATGTTGAGGCTCATATTGTACTGGAATATTATGTTTTTTGAATTCGTTCCAAGTATAAGCCTCTAATGGACTTTTAAATTCATAGCCATCTTGAATTACATGCTTTAACCTGGTTCCTTTAGGAATCGCTTTGTTAGCCTTAACTTTCGACATTTTGTATCATAGTATCTTCATATCTACTTAACGTTTTGGTCAACCATTGTTTTACTTTATCAAAGCCGTTGTCTCTAACAGCATCTGATATATCTTTGGCTTTAAAGCTCTTATGGATGAAAAATGCATCATATCCATACTTCTTACTTAACTTACGAGCATTTGACATTCCTGTCGCATCTCGATCGTATAGTATCAGTATGGTAGACCACTTGGTACTCAAAGTAGCCAATATATCTTCAGGTATGAATGTTGTCTCACTTGCTGCAGCAATAGCATTAAATCCCATCTCATGTAGTACCATCACATCTTTAAGAGACTTTGTGATAATGAGAATACTCCCACCCTCCTTGGGTAATTCAGATAATCCCTGTACGTCCTTATTTGTCAGATTAGAACGCCATTTAGTATACTTAGAGGCTAAAGGTCGGTATATTTTAAATTTGTTACCAACCTTATACGCATACATAGGATTACACTCTTTGTAGATTCCACGGACGATTCTATTACAAAGAAAATATTTAATGCTAAACACTTGATACAAGTTTAACGTAGACATAGATATTGAAAACTGTTTCCAGTAATCTCGATCTACGCTAGTAAATGGTTGTCGAACTATTCCGAAATCCATATCATGATACGTGGAGTAATCGTATGTGGAGATATGATAGGATTGAGAAGGATTCACCCTTCTTATTATACGAAGTAGTTCTTTTTCAAGCTCTGGTCTCGTGTTGATGTTTCGATATCGCTTGATAAAATCAATAGCGTTACCTCCATTACCAGTGCCGTGATCTTTATACAATAACCCTCCAGTTCTGCTTCTAAATACAGCAAATGATGGGTTCTTGTCATCAGATCGAAGTGGACTATTCATTAGCTTGTTGATCTTAAAATCACCAAGATAATACGAGAAAATAGCATAATCATCCAACTTATCCAATAAGTCTTTTAAACTCATTGTTTTAGCTGTTCTTGTGCTATACATTTGACTTATAAGTTCTATGTTAGTCTCGTGGAGAGGAATCGAACCTCTCTTCCTTATTAAACACACAAACTAAGGAAAACCGTTCACGAGTTGTCGGATTGTTTAAAGCACAATCCGGTAAGCTTAGGGTTTAAGATTCACTCCACCACTGACCATTTTAGAATGGAAGGTCGTCAGCACCTTTCCCAGTATCCGGAGTACTCTTACCAGTAAGCGGGTCATTAGAAGTCTCCTTGTCGGCAACAATTGTACGTTCAAAATTGTCACGACTAAACTTCTTTATCTGGGAATCTTTCTTGTCCACAGTCATCGGCTCTACAAAGATACCGTTCTTTGAGACTGTTACATAATTGTTCTTATCGAACACGGCCTTGAGACGAAGCTCCTTTTGTGTAGCGATCATGGGATCGAGTTTATTCTTAACCCAAGTGATCATCTCCTTGAATGAGTTAAGCTCAACATCCTCGATTGTCGGATAGAAACAATTGATGATCTGAATCAAACGACCAAACTGGCGATCATCAGCACGCTGAAGATCCTCATCGGTCTTTGTATACAAACCCTTCTTGTTCTGCCACTCACTCATACTAACTGTCTGACCGTCTTTGTTCTCAAAGACAATCTCCAGGAAGTCTAGACCAGTAGGAGATACATTTACGTTAACCTCCTTCAAATGCACATTCTCATTGATACCGGCAGGCATGTAGTTGCCGTTACTCTCTGTATTTGTAATAACTGCGTTCTTCGTATTAAACATAATTTCTTGACTTTATAGTTCTTAATCGTTCTTGTACACTTTATCCCAATACGTGGTTATTGTACCATCATCATTACCTGTTGCAATAATAATGTCTTTTCCGCGCAAATGGGGAGCTCGTGCTTCCTTTGTTGTACCATCTCCTCCGACAAAACTGATATGTGTCTCGTTACCTTTACGATATACGAGTCCAACAGCATCAGATTCACCACAGATGATAGTTCCAAGTTTTCCCACTAAATCGAGGGCCATCTGGTTAAGTTCCTCACCGTTCTGTTCAATCTGTACGTCTTTTACATGACCTACTAGAATGAATTCGTCACACAATTCACGGAACATGTCAATAACCTTACGGACCGCTTGGCGAATGTATAAATAGCCCGATCCGTTTGGAAGAGTTTTGACGTCTGTTCCTTCCCACTTCTTACCAAGCGGGGTTTTCTTGTATAACGTAGCAGCGTAACCTAAACAGATTTCTTCTAAACGAGTAGCATTATCAATAGTGATGTGCTTGTAGAAATTATGCCCCACTTCAGTGTTCTTAGCTCTGATGGCTTGAGCAATCTCCCCTAGTTCATTAACACTCCTGGCCTGTATAGCCATAGCATCAATAAACGTACTTCCTCCCTCAAGATCGATTATTAGATTGTTATCTAATTGGGCAAGAGCGGACGTTTTTCCGCATTTGGGGCGCCCATAAAGAATCAAAAATTTGGGATTAGTGGATGTTGCTGGAACCTTACTTGTAGGTAGTGTTATCATGCTTCTTGAGTCTATTTTTTATATTGTTAGAACTTGATGTTGATCACGAAATCAATCACCAACTTCTGCGTTGACGGCTTCAGAGACTTGAGAATGGCTGCAGAATCATCAAGACTCAAAAGAGTATCGTTGATCTGAACCTCATCGTCACCAAAGATACGAATGATCGTACCGTCAGCAAGCTTAATTTTCGTGTAATCACCGCAATAGTTATCGGGATGATAATCGTTTGCGAGATAGTTGATTGCCTCCAACAAACCGATCTCCTTGGTCGGCTTGATTGTCTTCGCAGGCTTATTGTTGAACATAAAACTAAACAAACTCTTCTTCTTGGGCTTCTCCTGCTGCATAGAAGAGTTCTTCGCAATCACAGAAGACAGAATAAGAGAAGTGAGATCCTCAGAATAGTTGTCATACGTATTGTAATTGTTATTGGTGTTAGTCTTGTCAACGATAAAAGTATTCTTAATCATAATATTCAGCCTATAAAATGTGTTAAACGTCTTCTCAGATGCTTAGCACTCAATCAGATTGTTGAACTTAAGATCGTTCTCGAATTCGATGATGCACGGTTTACCCGCATCTCTATTTTTTAAGATATGCATGTAAACCTTGTTCTCTGTTGGTAACTTCATGGGTCCGTACTCCCTTATTCCCAACAATTCCGGTCGATGCATTGCCAAGACATAATCACTGCCTTGGAATACAGCATCTGATGATGATAAATCACTTCTCATCGGGAAATGTCCCGATGGGTTATTAATCCTTTCTGGCTGTTCTATGTTTCTATTCATTTGCGTAAGAAGTATAATGCTCGTAAGAGGTAACTTCTTAGCTTGTATGAAGACTTGAAGTAGGTTGCTTATTGTCTCCAATACTGAACCATCACGCGTTGTTAGAAGTGCGTGATCGTACATTATAATGAAATGTTTTCCAGTATCTTTCACATACTTTTCATAGAATGCCATAATTGTGTTCTTAACTTGCGTAGAAGTACCAGGATTGTCTACAAAGTAGATTGGATACTTCTTTAACTTGGAGGCTACTGATACGACACTAGCGAAGGTTTTGTCGTCCAGGTCCTTTTCAGAACTATACAAGTCAGAAGTCGTTCTCTTAAGCTTGTTTGAGAGCGTCCTTCCAACCTGCCTAAAGCCAACCATTTCTAACGAAAAATTAAGAATCACAATGTCTTCACTCGGATTAAGATCAATAATGTCCGTTGCGATAAGATTTGCAAGAGAGCTCTTACCTGTTCCTGAAATTCCAGTAAACGTATAAACAGTGTTTGGCTCTATACCTCCCATGCACTGAGAGTTGAGCTTATCCCATCTTGTTCTTAGAGACACAACACTGTGTTCCTTCCTACCACGTATATAGTCAATAGCTTCTTGAGCTACGATAGACATTGGTCGTATTCTAAGATTAGATGAGTTCTGTTCCATAACTTTGTTGTTTTGTTTCGTTCACTTGGTCTTGCATTTCTTCCTCAGATTCTTCCCATTGATGGTCAACTAACCATCTCCACATTGTCTTCATATACATCAACTTTCCTGTTTTAGTCTTTTTATCGAGTTCAAACTTAAGACAGTCAATGAGATGTTGGGCCATTGCTGAGCTTCTTCCAACATTTGAATTAAACATGCGTCTACATTTATTCACGTTTGCTCTAAGATAGGTTTTTACACCATCTGGTCGCATAATATAGACGGGGTACATATCGTAAAACTGATCAAACCAATCCTTTTCAGGTTTTAAATGGTTTTTAAGCTGATCAGTTGCTTGATACGTAATTGAATTACCTTTCTCTATCGAGGTTATAAGTCCCTGAGAAACTAAGTATGATATTTCATCGTCCGTAATTAGGCTGACAATTTTTTGGACGTCTTGATTGTTTTTGTGATTGTCGTCTAATACCATACTTAGGAACACCAACTGGTTCATATTGAGTTGTTGCGGTAAATCCGCAAGTTTTGTATCTAATTCAATAATCATCTCTTATACTCAAAGGTTAACAAGTTGGTTACTAAAAAAGTTCTAACTGTCGACATTGTAGATCATTTATAATCTTACGAGCTTCTGATATGTAGTAGCTGTAGTTGATCTTTCTGTCTTCAATGGGTTTGGAGTCTAACTTATTCAAGATTGTTATGCCGGATTTTGTTAGCATGTTCGAATAATGAGGACCATCATCCTCATATTTAACCTTAAACAAGTAGTATCCATTTGTTGATGCATAGAAGCGGTTGATTCGCTGTATATACTTATCTGCGTATTCAACTTTAAACTTCTTATCAACTCGTTGTGTCATTAAAAAATCATCAATGTTGTTAGCACTTTTGATAAACTCTGACACATCTTGTTTTGTAAGGAAATAGTTAATCACAGCTTTAGGTATGATCAATGGTGCAAGACCTTTACCTAGTTTGGCATCTGTGATAAACATTCCCTTTTTCTCTATCAATTTTGGGTTCTTGGATTGAGAATACCCTTTAACGACACCGAAATAATCGTTAACAGCGTACTGATAAAACGCTTCGTAGTCATCAGTTTCGAAACCTAAACGTGTAAGTTGCTCTACTTCATGGATTGCTGATTGGACACCACTCCTATCTGCTTCCTTAGCAACATACATGACACCATCTGTATTGACCTGTATAATCCTACAGCCCAACTGGAGTAATCTATCTACAAGCATAAGAAGTACCAATTGTCCGTTGATACGAATCTTAAACACTGAAAATGGATCATACACCCATGAGGTTTCTTGCTGCATTTTCCCTGTTACTGAGTTCAGAACAAGCTTTAGAGCTGTCGACTTGACTGATTCTCCACTACGTTTGGCAGCTATACGTTCATGATATACATGCTTATACAGTTCCCAAAATTCTTTTCCTAAGTGACGGGGCACCCATTTATATTGTACAATAAAAGATGGGTACATTGAGGTGACATCTGCATGCCCTATGTACTCACCTTCACTTGGAACGAAGATCTCTGGTTTGTTTAAGGAATGAATTCCCCCAACGCCCACAGAGTAGCGCGTTTTCGAGATAACAAAACACTTCTCGTATGCTTTTTGGCCTTTTGGAATAAGCTCTTTTCTGGTAGGAACGACTTGTCGTTTCATATCTTCCAAAACGCCTTGTAATATCGGATTTTTATATGTAATGAACGGTAAGATAACGTCCTTCAGATGTACGTAATCCATTGGAGATCTTTGTTCACTGACTATACTCTCCCTTTGGTGTGTACGTTTACAATACTCCTTAAGAAGCATCGTTTCTCCGAATTTGACGCTATCCATGGATAATGCATTGATATTATACTCATCTTCCATGAATAACCGTACATCGATTTCTCCTTTCTTTTGTAACGTATTCAGCAACTGTTCAGTTGAATCTACGTCGTTGATGTTATACGCTATCATTTTGTCAATCTGGTTAAGTGGAAGAAATTCATTGAAATCTCCATCGTACTCTTGGACATTATGATAGAACATCGTTATTTGCATTTCTTTCAAACCTACACGTAATTTACTACTAAACAACATTGTTAGTAGATCCATAGATTCGAAATAATTTGCGAACATCCATCGTCTAAATACTTTAGTATCTCCGTCTTTGGACAATACAACTGTTTGAGACAGCTTGTAGATACTATCCGTACATCTCCAATATGGAGATTTGGATAATGGTTCTCGATACATGATAATATAGTTGATTACAACATCATCGTAGCGTTTATTGTTGTATCCACAAAAGAGATAATCTCTATTGAAGAACTCAACTAAACTATCAATATCAATTCTACGTTGCGAAATCTCGAACTTGTTATACTCTCCAGTTTCAGTGTTTTTGCAAGTGCAGTGAAACACATTCGGAAACACCTCAATATCGTAGACGATAACTGGTTTGTTGTGTATTACCATGGCTCTAAGACTCGTTTGGTTATAGAGGGCAGTTGGGAGTCGAACCCTTTCTCGAAACTCCGAGACCACTCTGCCCTGCAACTTAAACTATAGTGAGTTGCCAACTGCAGCCTACGTTCTGCGCCATTGCTTGAATCCAGGGGCTCTGGCTTTACGATCTATACGTCTATAGCAGTGTTGGTCACGAACAATCATATTTGTCAATTCATGAAGGCTAAATACTTTAAAGTAAGCTTGCCACGACTTACTGCTTATATTCAAAGCACATATTTCAGCTGTTCGTGTTGTGTGGGCCATACAGGGCTTGAACCTGTGATCTTCTGATTATGAGTCAGCTGCTTTAACCACTAAGCTAAAGGCCCGGGTCTCATACTATCTTCACAGACCGTATGAGAAATAAATGGAAAAAAACTACATATTGTAACTAATGGAAAAACAAAATAACACGTAGCGCGAGTGGGGTTCGAACCCACACGACCATTACTGGCCAATGGATCTTAAATCCATCGTGTCTACCATTTTCACCATCACGCCATATAGAGCCTCTTGTCGGATTCGAACCAACGACCCCGGGATTACAAATCTCGTGCTCTGACCAACTGAGCTAAAGAGGCAAATACACCAACCACTGTTGGTGCTAAAACACAATTATTTCACAATAACTATGTTTTTGTGGTATCATCAAATCATTGCAGAATTCCGGTTAAAAAATGCTAACAATAAAAAGACATTAACTGTACTATTGCGACTCCTACAGGACTCGAACCTGTGATCTTGACATTAACTATGCCCTGCTCTAACCTCTGAGCTACGGAGTCAAGATACTCATATGTTCACACACCTGAGTATTTTTGTCACACGTTTGTGACTCTATCTTGAAAAGAATTCTGGCGTTTAAATTCAAAATCACGACAATACGTTGTGCGAATGACAGGACTCGAACCTGCACGCTATTTAGCATAACATCCTAAGTGTTACGTGTCTACCATTCCACCACATTCGCAAAAAGACCTATTCAACACCGTTATAGTGCCAAATAGGTCTCACGTTAGGCAGCAATCTGATGAATCATGTCCATCGTCAATGTACGACCTAACGTCTGAGTTCGATTCTGTATGTACCCGCATACAACGTTTTTATTCATGGAATACGTAAGGAGATCCTTTGCTCCTGTACGAACTAACGAGTTGTTTGCATAGTCGTCATTGTTTATACGACCGATATTGTTATGCGGATCACTAATCCAACTCACAATCTCATTCTTGTATGTGCCGTCATAGTTCTTGACTCGTGCGATACACGGTACAGATGATTTGTCATACTTTTCTTTCACAAGATTACGTATGTAGTTACGAGCCTCATTCTCTCGCTTCTCCCATGCCGCTGTTAGCATCTCTGGGAAGAAGTCTTGCTTCAGCATCGTATCCGTAGGACGTGGGTGCTTACGCTCCCAACGCTCCATTTTATGTTTCTCAAGAAGCTTTGTATAATCACGATAATACTCATATCGCCAGTAGATACGCTTATTCTCCAACAATCCTACGTCAGAGATATCACGATACTTGATGTCCCAACCATAATCCTCAACCTTCTTAGTGTGCGGAAAACGCCTATAAACGGCCGTATGGATCGTTTTAAAGGGCTGACGTCCACTTGTAAGGTACATAGGATAATTTGGCTTCTCAGGTACCTTCCAAGGCTTGTACTGGGCTCCTGGAGTAGGTTTCATATTACACAGAGATATTGCTTTGTTAATCACTGCATATACGTCCTTACTATTGTTAAGGAGCATGAGGTTCGTACGATACATCGTACTCAACTCTTTTATACTGTACCTATGGAGATTATTAACGAATGATTGTCCGTTTTTGGTTTCCAAAAGATGCATTATTTTCAACAACAATACGTCCTTCGTGTGACTAATCTTCCAAAACTTCTTAAACTGCTTGTCAATATTATATGTGTTCATTTTGATAATGTCGTTAGTGTGTGATACATTCGATTTAAGGCCTCATACAGGCCTTCTAAGCGCATTTGACACGTCTAATGGTTAGTTATTAAGCCGTGCCGATTAAATGCTCTCTGTGAGCTTTTTCTGCATCGATCAGAATCCCCTCTGGGCAGTCCAAAACACTAAGCTCTATCTTGTTTTATGCCGCAAGAACGGCATCGAGACTGTTGTCAATTATCTCAATCTGCGTCTCGTCGTTATACTTGGCAATTGCACTCTTGCAAGATGCCACCATCAACTCAAGCTTGTTGATGATAGATGAAATCTTCTCATGGGTAAACACCTCGTTATAACCGAGTGCCTTCTTACCCTTCTGAGCCTTCAGCTGAGGTGCAAGACAGCGTTTACGAATCTCATTGAGCTTCGTAATCTGCTCCTGACACTCCTGAAGACGGAAAATGTTATAGTAATGAGACTTCATAAACTCAGAACTACTAAAACTAAGCTTGTCGTTGTTAAGATTATTGAGCAAACCCTTAATCAGGATTCGGTGCTCAATCTTCTGCGTAATCTGGTTATATAGCTCCAGAAGATTGTGTGTACGAAACTTCAGAGCATTATTACGCAATGTGTTCTCGGCCTTGATAAAAGACCAATAGGTGGCAATCTCACTATCGAGACGCTTACGAGTGCTGATAATATCATTGGCATTCAACTTCTTATTCTTCTTCATATTTGATATCTTTAAAGTAAAACATAGTTGAATTCGAGTGCCTCGTAAGTTACCTAGTTATCCCGCATGGGTTCGAACCATGAATGACAGAACCAAAATCTGTTGTGTTTCCATTTACACCACGGGACAATGTGAACTGCGTAAGCTTGACTTGTAAGATACGCATTGATCTTACAAAGGCGTATGACTACAGCATACGGAGCGCAAACGCAGTTCTTAGGGGTGGTTGTTGTTGTTTGGAGTTAGCTCTTAGTTCATTGAACATACAAACTTTGCTCCTAAGATACGCATTGATCTTAAGACGGCATATGACTACAGCATATGGAACATAAGTTGTTCATAGAACATTTTGGCTTATAATGTAGGAAGTCTATTGGTTTAATGATACGATATGTTACGAGCTCACATAAAGGTATGTTACAGATACGCATTGATCTGCAACTACAGATGACTGTAGCATCTGGTTAGCCCAAGTTAATCGTCCACATGCCGTACCTTATATCCAGTAGGTTCCATGTAAAGTGTCACGAGAATGTCGCCTCGGGAGTCGTATACAGGAAGATCGGCTCCTCCAGTGAATTTTAGTTTGCTAAGGATATCCTCAGCAGACTCACGCCGTAAGGGAGTCCCCTTAGACGCCATGGGGCTAGATTCGATTGCGAAGCGCAGCGTATCGAACAAACGATCCACCACGATATTCACATCTTTCGTAGCTATCAGCGTAGTAAGAATGTCTTTACTCAAACCACGCATGATCGTTTTCTGAATATCGGAGCCCTCTGCACCAGCCATCTGGGCAATAGCTTCGTATACTCGCATACAGAACGTCTCAAATGAGATCTCCTTACTGAGATTGAACAAATTGTTCCACCACTCATGAGAAGTCTCACCGAGATAAATTGATCCGTCGTTTCGGATCCGTGTAAGCTTATAGGTCTTACCCTTCTTTACATCAGAATATACAGTCTCACTGATCTGAGGAGTGAGAAGCATCTCCTGAATGTGGAGCTTACTGTTTTCGGTTATACAATTGGATGTCACACTCATAGTTACTCGACGCTAATGGATCCAACGATCGATGCGGATGTCACGGTCTTGCTACTGTCCCGTAACTCCTTCTTGTACTCCATGGCACGCTTGTTGTTGTTCTCGATCGTCTGAACGATGTTGTTCTTAGCCTTGGTGAGCTGCTGAATGAGACTGTCGATTCGTGCCATCTCATTCTGGTTATAGCGGTTTACGATATCCACCACACCATCGGGATCGGCAAAGATAAGATCCCGTCGCTGAGACTCGATAGCCTCGCCAATACTCTCCTCGGAAGCCTCCGTGAATGGTCGGTTGCGATTGCCCACAGGACATACTGCGCTCATGTCCTCACCACGAGAGTTCTTGTCACCCTCGTTGATAAAGACGCACGGCGTGCCGTCACCTGCGTTCTTGAACTCGATACGATGAATATCAAAGCCCTGGATTGCATACCGGTTGATGCCTCGGTTGAGGCACAACTCCTTGTTACCCGTGTTACGAATCTGTGCGATGAGATTACCATACTCATCGTCAATTGCGTGCTTGTTAAGGCGGAAGAACCGTCCACCAAGCGTTCCACCAATGTTACTCAACTCCATACGATTACCCCGCAGAACTGCTGCGTCAATTTTTACTTTATTCTCCATGTTCGTATCCTTTTTGAGATCGTCAGTGATTGACCAACGATACGAATTATACAATGTTATTTATCTCTGAAATGGTTTATTTGTTTTAAGTCATACGTTCAAAGGATGCACACATGGTGTGCCGCTTTTATCTTCTATAGCCTACACCTTTATATTCCTTTAAGAAGCTCAATCAGTGTATTTGGGAATCCAACGGTAGGATTAGCTAAGCCCTTACTCTATAGTCACCGTCAGGAAAGCTTTGAATGATCCTTGACACTTCTGTGTATACGTATAACTCTTGAAGGTCTGGTTCAGGGACTCTTCTAGACCTCCAATAGTTTTTGTATTTATGATTTTTACTAACAACCAAATCGTCTCGACTAATGCTCATAGTATAAATACGTTGACAAAATTTCGATTCAATCTGGCTTGACCAACGAAAATTGAAAGATCGGATATATTTTGTGTTTCCATCCGAGTTGCTTGCATAAAAGGCTAAAAGCAACAAAAGCCTATGTTTCCTCAAGATGATTATAGTAGAGACATAAATCATCCGTCTTACTCGAAAACCTACCCTGCTCTCTTCCAGTAGAGAGTACGCGAGGAGTGCGTTTCATTATCGAACATACTAAGCGTATCTACGGCTTTTTTGCCCTGACTTTGCTGTCAGTTCTTCTTTTTCATGAAATATTACTTGGGATTTCAACCCTATCGCTATTACTAATTATCACCCACTTCTTGCTTATCACAACATCCCGAGACAGGGGAGTGTGATTATGGCCGCGTTACTGAACCAAACCTGCATACGCTTTTGCACTGCGTCTCATGGGCTACGAAGCTGCCTACTAGGTTCACGATATATGTTCTATAGACTCGATACACGCATATTTGCTGTATGCGCTTTACCTATCTATTCGACATAGTGTATTCCATTAGTAACTTTCCGGGAGGTACAGGCAGTGTCTATCTTACAACGATAGCTTATCCATTCTCGTTCACATACTTACAACGTATGATATAGTGAGCGTTACTTCCATCCGGAGGACATACTGTTAAACATGTTAA
>ERZ1026856.43-NODE-43-length-98934-cov-13.968487_pt1 | contig 98934 bp, 92 predicted proteins | sample MGYA00380158_ERZ1026856 | MGnify/ENA primary metagenome ERZ1026856 (study PRJEB33269, sample SAMEA4719794) | human gut metagenome | biome: human-associated habitat; feature: organic feature; material: feces | place: Cameroon | collected 2013-10 ... | reverse complement strand
GAAAATACAAAAAAATATAGATATAAATACCTCTAGATTTGGTTGCGAATTCAGAGCAAAAAACATATTATATGACTATCGGTTAGCACTCAAATTAAATGAGTGCTAATAACACATGATAACAATAGAAAGTCTGATAACTTTCTACAATATCAAAAGAAAAAAAGAAAAGAATATATATTGAATGGAGGAATCATCATGAAATTAGTACCATTGAGTGACAGAGTAGTTTTAAAACAGTGTGAGGCAGAGGAAACTACAAAATCAGGAATTATTCTTACAAGCAGTGCACAGGAGAAACCACAGGAAGCAGAAGTGATCGCAGTTGGTCCTGGCGGAATCGTGGATGGAAAAGAAGTTACCATGCAGGTAAAAGAGGGACAGAAAGTTATTTATTCCAAATATGCAGGAACAGAAGTGAAATTAGACGGCGAAGAGTATATCATCGTAAGACAGAATGATATCCTTGCAGTTGTTGAATAAAAAGTTATTTATATTAAAATAGAAAGAGGTAGAAAATCATGGCAAAAGAAATTAAATACGGATCAGAAGCCAGAGCAGCATTAGGCGCAGGCGTTGACAAATTAGCAAATACAGTAAGAGTTACATTGGGACCAAAAGGAAGAAACGTTGTTCTTGACAAATCTTATGGTGCTCCACTCATCACAAACGATGGTGTGACGATCGCAAAAGAGATCGAGTTAGAAGATGCTTTCGAAAACATGGGAGCACAGTTAGTAAAAGAAGTTGCAACCAAGACAAACGATGTTGCCGGTGATGGTACAACAACAGCAACGGTTCTGGCACAGGCAATGATTCAGGAAGGTATGAAGAATCTGGAAGCAGGAGCTAATCCGATCATCCTCCGCCGTGGTATGAAGAAAGCAACTGACAAAGCGGTAGAATCCTTGAAAGCAATGTCATCCAAAGTAAACGGTAAAGACCAGATTGCAAAAGTTGCAGCAATTTCTGCTGGTGACGAGGAAGTTGGTAACATGGTAGCAGACGCTATGGAAAAAGTTTCCAACGACGGTGTTATCACAATCGAAGAGTCCAAGACGATGCAGACAGAGCTTGATCTTGTAGAAGGTATGCAGTTCGATCGTGGTTACTTATCCGCATATATGTGCTCTGATATGGATAAAATGGAAGCTACATTAGATGATCCATATATCCTGATCACAGACAAGAAGATCAGCAATATTCAGGAAATCCTTCCGCTGTTGGAGCAGATCGTCCAGAGCGGTGCAAAATTACTCATCATTGCTGAGGATGTGGAAGGTGAAGCATTAACAACCTTAATCGTAAACAAATTGCGTGGTACATTCAATGTTGTAGCTGTCAAAGCACCTGGTTATGGTGACAGAAGAAAAGCTATGTTAGAGGATATCGCAATCCTTACAGGTGGTCAGGTGATCAGCTCTGATCTTGGTCTTGAATTAAAAGATACAACGATGGATCAGCTTGGTCGTGCAAAATCCGTTAAAGTTCAGAAAGAGAACACGATCATCGTTGACGGTGCCGGCGACAAAGATGCCATTCAGGGAAGAATCAAACAGATCCGTGCACAGATCGAGGAGACAACATCTGAGTTTGATAAAGAAAAATTACAGGAAAGACTTGCTAAGATGGCAGGCGGCGTAGCAGTAATCCGTGTTGGTGCAGCTACAGAGACAGAGATGAAAGAAGCAAAACTTCGTATGGAAGATGCTTTAAATGCTACAAGAGCAGCAGTAGAAGAAGGTATTATCGCAGGTGGTGGATCTGCATATATCCATGCTTCCAAAGAAGTTGCCAAATTAGCAGATACTTTAGAGGGTGATGAGAAGACAGGTGCAAAAGTAATCTTAAAAGCACTGGAAGCTCCATTGTATTACATTTCTGCAAATGCAGGATTAGAGGGTGCAGTTATCATCAATAAAGTAAAAGAGTCCGCACCTGGAACAGGTTTCAACGCAGCTACAGAAGAATATGTAGATATGGTTGAAAACGGAATCCTTGATCCGGTCAAGGTTACAAGAAGTGCATTACAGAACGCAACATCTGTAGCATCTACTTTACTTACAACAGAGTCTGTTGTTGCAAATATCAAAGAAGATGCTCCTGCAATGCCAGCAGGTAACCCGGGAATGGGAATGATGTAAAATCTGACAACAGAATCAGATAAATGAGAAAAAGACCATAGCCAGAAGAATCGAAGAGATAACTTTTGGCTATGGTCTTTTTTGTGCTCTTCATTGCACACTGATATGTGGTGTGGTAAAATGTGCATAATCAAAGATACGAAAGAAGGGGTGGCACATGGAACTTCTCAAAAAGTTTGATGCACAGAATTATAAAGACACGACCAGTGTTTTTGAAAAATATACCATACGTGGGATTATCGTGCGGGATGGAAAGATTGCCATGCAGTGCAGCAAAGAGGGAGAGTATAAGATCCCGGGCGGTGGCATGGAAGCAGGAGAGACCTATGTGGAAGCTCTTGCAAGGGAAGTGAAGGAAGAAACCGGACTATTTATCATTCCGGAAAAGGCAGTGGGACTTGGCGAGATTTTAGAAGTCCGGAAAGATATTTTTGACGATACAAAAAAATTTATCTGCCATTCCCTTTTCTATTATTGTGAGGAGACCGGGGAGGAGGTTCCAATCCATCTGACAAAGAGTGAGATCGCAAAGGGATATTACTTAAAATGGGCGACACCGCAGGAAATCTACGACACGAATATTGCGATGGAAAAAGACCCCTGGATCATCCGTGACACGGCATTTATCAAAATGATCCTCGATGGAAAGATTGTGGCATTACAGGGAATCGTTACTGGAACGAGGTACGAGTGAACAGTAACAATGTCCGCAGAGCGTATGTTGTATTGCATATTTTTGTGTGGTGCAATTTGAAAAATTGTGATACAATTTATTTGCGTGTTACGAAAGAACACAGGCACGAATAACAGGTGAAGGAGAAATTCATGAACGATAATTACATAACACTTACCATTGGAAAAAAGAAAAATATCGCGCTTATCGCGCATGATAATAAAAAGGCAGACCTGATCGAATGGTGCGAGCAGAATAAGGATATTCTGACACAGCATTTTTTATGCGGAACCGGAACAACTGCAAGAATGATCACAGATAAGACCGGACTTCCGGTGAAAGGATACAACAGTGGTCCTCTTGGCGGAGACCAGCAGATCGGTGCAAAAATCGTGGAAGGAAGAATTGATTTTGTGGTATTCTTCTCTGATCCATTGACAGCACAGCCACATGACCCGGATGTGAAAGCATTGCTCCGTATTGCACAGGTTTATGATATTCCAATCGCAAATAACCGTGCGTCTGCAGATTTTATGATCCATTCTGAATTTATGAATGAAGAGTATGAGCATGAAGTAATTAATTTTAAAAAGAACATCAAAGAGCGCTCTGAAACATTATAGGAGGAAAAGGCCAGGATGAGCAAAGTAGCAATTGTAACAGACAGTAACAGTGGAATTACACAGAGTGAAGCAAAAGAATATGGCGTAACGGTTATGCCAATGCCATTTTTTATTAATGACCAGACCTATTATGAAGATATTGATCTGACACAGGAAGATTTTTATCAGAAGCTTTCTGAAGATGCCAATATTTCCACTTCCATGCCTCTTGTCGGAAATGTGACGGACACATGGGATGCTTTGCTGCAGGATTATGATGAGATCGTGCATATTCCAATGTCTTCCGGGCTGAGTGGTTCCTGCGAGACGGCTATCATGCTTTCACAGGATTATGACGGCAGAGTGCAGGTTGTCAATAATCAGAGAATTTCAGTCACACAGAGACAGTCTGTATTAGACGCAAAGGAACTTGCAGAGAAAGGATACAGCGCAGAGGCAATCAAAGAGATCCTAGAGCGTGAGAAGATGGAGTCCTCCATTTATATTATGGTAGACACACTGTACTATCTGAAAAAAGGCGGACGGATCACTCCGGCTGCTGCAGCACTTGGAACTTTATTAAAATTAAAACCGGTACTTCAGATCCAGGGTGAGAAGCTGGATTCTTTTGCAAAGGCAAGAACGGTAAAACAGGCAAAGAAAATGATGATCGATGCCATGCGCAATGACTTTGACCATCGTTTCAATGATCCGGAGGGAAAGAATATATATCTGGAGATGGCATATACACATAATCTGGAAGATGCGGAAACATTCAAAAAAGAGGTCGAGGCAGAATTTCCGGGTATGGAGATTGTGCTGAATCCGTTATCCTTAAGTGTATCCTGCCACATTGGACCGGGAGCGTTAGCAGTTGCATGTTCCAAAAAGATTCCGGAATTATTAGAGTAGAGACTTAAGAATTCACAAAACCATACGATATATATAATAGTACATTGGATGTAAGAGAAAAATGACCAGGACGGCATATGATTTGAGAGAGAAAAGAATCATATGTCGTCCTTTTGGCATTGATAAAAGAAAATCAGATTTAAAGTGCATATCGGAAATACATCATATTGTAAAAACAGCAGAGTTTGACATGGGTGTGGAGGAGAGTTATGAGTATGGCAAATGTAACAAAGACAACCAGAATACAGGCAATTGCAGAGTTGCAGAAACGAAAAACAGAAATCCAGAATCGGTTACAGAACGGACAATCGCAGGATTCTACAACAATTGGCGGCAATTCTTTTACGGAGGATGAATGGAAAAAAATCATTCAGAAAATGGATGAATATCTGACCGAGGTAAAGCAGGAGCAGAAAGAGCGGTTTGAAAAACGCGATAAGGAAAAGGAAATCCAGCAGTTTTATGAGAAAATGAAAATGGCAGAGCAGTATAAAAAGCCACAGGCGGAGAAATTAACCATACAGAAGCATTTAGATGGTGAGGACATTGCTCCATACTCTTATCTGGCGGAGGATGGAGTGATCACTTATAATGGCGTGTCATTTTTCTGTGATTATGAGAATAATGCGATCACACTTGGCGACATGAGTGATGAAAAGAATGTCATTACAGTGCAGTTAGAGAATGGAGGCTGCCTGAAAGTGAACAGGGACAATATCGAAGATCTGTCAAAAGCGATTGCAATGTTTTCACCGGAGGATATACGGAGAATCTTAGTTGCATTGCAGCAGGACGCAAAAGTCCGCCAGATGCAGCAGGAGATCGAGCAGGACAAGATCAAGCAGCTTCTGGCGGAACGTTAAGCTTATTCGTTATTTAAAAGACAATGCAGCAATCTGTCGTTATCTTCCGGATTCATGATACAGAAACGAATGTACTTATTATCTAAGAATGGGAAGGTGGAACAGTCACGGATCATCATTTTCTCACGGATTGCACGGTCAAACAGATCCTGTGAGGCTAGTCCGTCACGCAGGATACGGACTAACATAAAGTTTCCGCTTGGTTTATATACCTTGTAATCAGGACTTTCAGAAAATGCCTGATACATGCGAGCCCGTTCTCTGGTAATGAGCTCTTTGGTTTCTTTGATGTAAGCGGTGTCTGAAAACATTGTTTCCCCGGCAACAACTGCAAGCGAGTTGATCGTCCATGGATTCTTACGTGTGTTGATCGCCTTGATGAGATCCCGGTTTCCGGTGATGGCATAGCCAAGGCGGAGTCCCGGTGCTGCGAAAAACTTCGAGGTTCCGCGCAGAATGACAATGTTATTGTAATAGTTTGTCAGCGGTACGGAATCAATCTCTTCCATATTTTCTGCAAATTCCACATATGTTTCATCGACCATGACATAAATATCGTATTCCTTGCAGGCATCTAAAATATGGCGCATATCGGCACTTGTGATGCAGGATGAAGTCGGGTTGTTTGGATTGCAGATGACTAAAAGGTCGATATTTTCATTCAGGTGTGAGATGAAATCATTTACATCCAGTTTAAAATCGTCTTTTTCCCGGAGGGGATAATAAAGGGTTGTTCCACCACCAAGAGAAATCTCACGTTCGTACTCGGAATAAGTAGGACCGATGATCATGGCCTTTTTCGGATGCTCAATCTGGATGAAAAGGGAGATCAGCTCGGTAGAACCATTTCCAACGATCACGTTTTCATAATCTGTGCCACAGTATGCGGCAATGCATTTGCGCAGGGAGGTGTATTCCCTGTCCGGATAAGTGGTAATGGCATCGATCTTGTCTGCTAAGGTTGTCCGCAGCAAAGGGGATACGCCAAGCGGATTGACATTTGCCGAAAAACTTACAATTTCCTCTTTTTTGATTCCATAGATTTCTTCTATTTTCTCTAAATCACTTCCATGGAAGTGGTCTTTGTGTTTTATCATTGATTACTCCTCCAAATTAGTTTATAATTTATTGTAACTATTCAGAGCCAAGGCAATTTTCATAAATTTGCGAATCATGCTTGCATGAATGAGCAAATTCTTGAAAATTTCTTTGGCGAAGTAACCATATGAGCAAAACGGAAGCATCGAAGATGCGGTTTTGCGAATAGGTTCTGAATAGTTACAATTAATTATAGCTATTGCGAAAAAAAAAGCAATAAAAATAGATAGGAGCAGGTGTCGGATTGCGGAAAAGGATACAACAGCTTGCAAATGGAAAATTCGATAACAATGGTCCGAAACTATCTCTGTCTACGGAGAAGATAGAGTTAGAGGTATTGGAAGGAAAGGATGAAACAGGCAGTTTTGTCATTACGAGCACGAATCAGGTAAAAATGCGTGGCATCATTTATTCTTCCAATCCGCGTATGGAATGTCTTACACCTCAGTTTGAGGGGGAAGAAGTGCGTATTCGGTATCAGTTTCACAGTGAGGGGCTGATAGAAGGGGATATTCAGAAAGGCGAGTTTTTTATCGTATGTAACCAGGGGGAATATAACCTTTCTTTTGTTGTGTCCATTTCCAGGCTGTATGCGGATTCATCCTTTGGAAAAATCAAGAATCTGGATGACTTTTGCAGGCTTGCGAAGGAAAATTATGATGAGGCATACCGTTTATTTTATTCCAGCAATTTCAAAAACCTGATCAGGGAAGATAAAGACCGTATTCTCTATGAGGGACTGAGAATGCAGCCGCAATCTGCATTGGTCGTGGAAACATTTCTGACCGCTTCCCATCATAAGAAGAAAGTGGAGGTCACGTTCGAAGAGACAGAGAAAAGTTTTTATGGTGTGCAGGAACAGCAAAAAGAGCAGTTAGAGATCCAGAAACCACAGTGGGGCGCTGTCCGTATCCACGTTTCTTCGGATGCAGACTTTTTGATTCCGGGGAAACAGATCATCACAGAGAATGATTTTATCGGAAGTACCTGTTTTTACGAGTATTATATCGATGCAGATGCAATGCATGCCGGTAAGAATTTTGGAAGACTGTGTTTTGAACTCCCGGATCAGTCTTTTCTTTATACCGTTACCGCTTCCTGTAAGGAGAGAGAGGAAGAGCGGGAGGTTTCTGAACATAGGGAAGCCGGACAGGCGCGGACAGAACTTATGCAGCTTTATATTGATTACCGGTTGAAACGGATCGTTACCGGAGTATGGGCAAAAAGTTCTGTGGAACTGTTGGATCATCTGGCAATTTTAGAGCCGGAAGAACCAATGCACCGCCTAATGAAGGCGCAGGCACTTTTGATCAACCGGCAGAAGCAGGAGGCAAGCTGGATTTTAACAGACTACAAACGGGAATGTCTTGACCGGACAACACCGGTCTGGGGATACTATCTGTATCTATGTACACTGATGGAACGCGAAGAGTCTTATGTGGATCGTCTGACGGAGGAGATTGAGCAGATTTTTCATCATTATCCGGATGATTCCATGTTGTTTTGGATTCTTTTATTTGTAAAAGATGAGTTTTACCGCAATAGTTCCAGAAGATTCAAGGCGATCGAGCAGTGGATCGGACGAGGCTGCCACAGCCCATATCTGTATCTGGAGGCGTATTATCTGATCTGGCAGGATCCATATCTTTTATCGGGGTTAAATGATTTTACATTAAAGATTTTAGGGTGGGCAGCAAAACAGGATGCTATCTCGAAAGATATTGCATTGCAGGTGCGCAATCTGTTGCCGGAACAGAGGGAATATCAGAAAAAATGGTATCCGGTTCTGGAGAAATGTTATGAGGCAGATCCTTCAGAGGAGATGGTCGCAGCGATATGCACTTATCTGATCCGTGGTCAACAGTTCGCCCCCAGATATCATATCTGGTATGAGCGTGGAATTGACAGTGAAATCCGTATCACGAATCTGTACGAGGCGTTTTTGATCTCTATGGATCCGAATGAGGTGACTGCGATTCCGAAGATGATCCAATTATATTTTCAGTATAACAGTGGTCTTTCCTACCGTTATATGGCGGTCTTATATGTGAATATCATCGCAGCAAAGGAAAAACAGCCGGATGTATACCATAAATATCGCAGAAATATGGAACAGTTTGCGCTTGCACAGATGGAAGCCGGACATATGGATGACAATCTGGCGATTCTATACCAGGAGATTCTTCCTGTCAGCATCCTGAATGAGGAACTGGCGCACAAAGCGGCAGAAGTTTTATTTGTACATAAATTATGCTGTGAGAACCATGGGATTGCAAAGGCATACATCCTGCACTGGCAGTTAAAAGCACCACAGGTTGTTACACTGACGAACGGATGCGGATATTTTAAGGCATATTCCAAAGATTACACAGTCATTCTCTGCGATACCGAGGGAAATTGTTATACCGATGATTATCAGGATGAGGCATTACTTCACCCGGAAAATTATCTGGAAAAATGTATGGAGCTTGCACCGGAGGAATTGTCATATCTTTTGTATTATTTCGATGGCAAAAGGGGATGTGACGATTTTGCGGTGGAAGACGGAAGATATTTTCGTATGCTGACACAGTCGGAGCGTGTCAGTGATGAATATAAAGCTTATCTGATTCCGGAGATCATCCGCTTTTATCAGAAAAAAGGCGAAATCCTTGTGATAGAACCATATCTGAATGAAGTGGATATCCGTAATATGACGCAGGAAAATCAGTGTTATATAGAGGAGATGCTCATAGAGACACATCAGTTTGAACGGGCATTTCAGCTGGTACACCACTATGGATATGACAGACTGGGAAGCAGGGCAGGAGTGGAATTGTGCAGTTATGAGATCACGGAACATTCATTTGAGGAGAATGATTATCTGCTCGGAATGGCACAGAACTGTTTTTTACATGAAAAATATAATGATGTGATCCTGATTTATCTGTGCAAATTTTTTCAGGGACCAACCAAGCAGATGGCTGCTATCTGGAAAGCTGCCAGAGAATTTGAGATAGATACCTTTGATCTGGAGGAGCGTATTATTACGCAGATGCTTTATTCAACAGATTATGTGGATGAGATCGAACGGATTTATGACAGTTATCTTGCCGGGGGTGGAAGGGAATTAGTCTGCATGGCGTACCTTTCTTATTTTTCCCATTATTATCTGGTGAATGATATGATGATACCGGAACATGTATTTTCACAGATCAGGGAGCGCTATCTTGCGGGGCAGACATTAAATGATGCATGCCTGCTCGGACTGTTAAAGCAATTGTCTGAAATTTCTGCACTCGATGCAGTTGACAACAAAATAGCAGACGAACTTTTGATGAAGTATACTGGAAGAAATTTATATTTTGCTTTCTACAAAAAGTTCGGGGAGACAATGATCCGGAAATATCATCTGTATGATAAGTTTTTTGTGGAATATCATACAAAGGCAGACCAGCATGTGCTGTTAAACTATAGTGTAAACGGTGGGGAATACCATAAGGAAGAGATCCCGGAGGTTTATGACGGTATTTATGTGAAGGCGTTTGTGCTGTTGTTTGGGGAATCCGTGTCCTATTATATTTCAGAGAAGCTTCATGGGGAGTGGAAAGTGGTGGAAAGCCGGCAGATTTCAAATCAGAATATGTATGGGGATAAAGACCAGAGCCGGTATGATGTGATCAACAATATTATGTTTGCTTATGCCATGCAGGATGAGCCAATGCTTTCAGAGAGCATGCGAAAGTATGTAAGCATGGACGATACCGTAAAGAAGCTTTTTAAATTGCTGTAAAAATATTGGAAAGGACGGCACATAAGATGACGGAGCAGTGTTATTATATTGGAATCGATATGGACGACAGGAATGCCGTCATCAGTTATTACAAAGCCGGCATGAGAGAGCCGGAAACACTGAGTACAATCGCAGGAAGTGAGATTTACCAGATCCCGGTGGCGTTGATCAAAAAGCGGGGAATCGGACAGTGGTTTATCGGTGAGGAGGCAAAAAAGATGGCATTGATCCAGAATGAAGATGTGATCGGTCATCTGCTTGACAATGCACTTGCAAAGAAACAGGTAACTGTGGAAAATATTGTATATGAGGCAGAGGAGCTTTTTGCGCTCTATATCAAGAAACTGCTTCTTTTAGCGAGCCGTCTGGGAAATCCGGGATTGCCGGACTGCCTGGTGATCACGGTGGAAGCCCTGTCAAGAGAACTGACGGAGCTGTTCGGAAAGGTGGCAGAAGATCTCGGATTAGGGCGCAGTCAATTGATTTTACAGGACAGAAAAGAAAGTTTTTATTATTTTGTATACAATCAGAAGCAGGAGTTATGGCTGCATGATATTTTTTTGTTTGACTGCCGTGGAGATGAAGTGAGATGTTGTGCTACTGTCCGTGACACAAGAACAGTGCCACAGATGGTAACGATCACAGAGGAAGTACATGCATTAGACGGAATCCATAAAGATGAGTCATTTTATAAGATCCTGCTGGACAGTTTTCATGGACATATCTGTTCCTCTGTGTATCTTGTCGGAGATGGATTTGACGGTGACTGGATGAAAATGTCTCTTTCCTACATGTGTAAGGGACGGAGGGCATTTATAGGTAAGAACCTTTATTCCAAGGGAGCCTGCTATGCGGCGATCGTCCGTGAACAGAAAAATCCATGGCCGTATGTCTATATGGGCGACAATGAAATGAAAGTGAATGTCAGCCTGAAAGTGAAAAATCGTGGGAAATGGGAATTTTTGTCTTTGATCAATGCGGGAGACAACTGGTATGAAGCTTCCGGAGACTGTGAGGTGCTGCTGGATGGAGATAAGGAGATTGATTTCTGGCTTCAGCTGCCACACAGCAGGGATGCTAGGATAGAAAAGCTGGAATTATCGGATCTGCCGGAACGTAAGCCGAAAACTACAAGACTCCGGATCAGTGCAAAACCGGTTTCTGATTCCAAGGTAAAGATTAAAATCCGTGATCTTGGGTTTGGCGAGATTGTGAAGAGTTCGGATCTGACATGGGAATATACAATGTCATTGTAAAGAGGGAGTGGGAAGATGGGAGAATTGATTTTATGCAGCCATTCAATTGCTGCTATGCCATACTATATTGATAATATCTCACTCAATGTATATTCGCTGGAGGAACTCTGCTATTATATTGAAAACCATCTGTATCTGATCGAGGCAGATTTTATGAGTGAGGAACTCTGTCTCTGGATCGGGCAGGAACTTGATGAAAAAGATCTGGCACAGTCGCTGCGCAGTGTTTTGCTCGGAAATGGGAGTCTTTCTGATTTTACGGAACTGATCTTAAGAAGCTGCGGATACTGTTCAGAAGACACGATACGCCATATCCGTTCTGTGCTGCTGGATATGCAGAATAAATCTGTATTTGAATGTTCGAAGATCCGGGCAGATCGTTACATGGAGAGTGAAAAGTATGTGAAAGCGATCCATGAATACCGGAAACTGCTTGGAATGGAGGAGGAGTGCAAAAAAAATCCGGTCTTAGAGGGTAATATCAGGCACAATCTTGGAACTGCCTGTGCAGAGTTATTTTTATTTGACGAGGCTGCGGCGAATTTTCTGAATGCATACCGGCTGAACCAGAACAGAGAGTCACTGGCTGCGTGTATGGCAGCCTGCCGTCTGGCAAAAAAAACAGATATTTTAAAAAAATACAAGGAAGAATTTCATGTTTCAGATGAAGCGTTTAAGAGTATGTCAGACCAATGCAATTCTGTTTTAAAAAGTGAGGATATTCTAAAAAAGCAAAGTGAGGCCGAACATCTCATAAAAGATGCACAGGGACAGCTGGAGGAGAATAAACCGCTTATGGAACAGATCAGGAAATGGTCAGAAGCGTATAAAAAAAGTTGTAGATTATAAGGGATGAGAATATGTTTTTTTTCAAAAGAAGAAAAAAAGAAAAGACACTGGAAAATAAATTTGATGAACTGAATGAAGGCATTCTGAATGAAAAGGACAGGGAGAATCCACATAAAGTGGAGCATTATGTCATTGAACGTCTAGAGCAGATGATCGAGACAACGAAAGAGATCGAGGATGAAAAGGCAGAATACAAAGTGGTCACTTCTTATCTGAATGATATCCAGACTCTGGAAGGGCTGACAGAGGAAGAAAAAAAGCCGATCACAGATATCGCATCCAATATTGTTGCTTTAAATAAAACACGATATGAACTGATGCATTCCGAGAAAAAAATTGCAGATGTGCAGTTTGCACAGATGCAGCAGGAGGAGAGTGATATTCCAAATGCGATCAAACGCCTTCAGTCTAATGAGGCTTATCTGGAGACTATCAGGCGTGACATGAAATACCTGGAGCGTGAGAAGGGAGAATGGCAGTTATATCAGGAGATCCTTTCCCATGACAGGGTAAAAATGCAGAAGTTTATGTATGTGATGGCAGGACTGTCTGTGACGGCAGCATTAATTCTTCTGATTCTGCAGATCATACTGGGGACAGATATGAGACTCATCTGGATGATCCTTATTTTTATAGCAGTACTGGGCATCTGCCTTCCGTATCTGAAAATGATGAATGACAGGACTGAGAGCCGGAGAGCAAAGGCAAATGCGGATAAGGCGATCACTCTTTTGAATAAAGTGAAGATCAAATATGTCAATATGACAAATGCAGTGGATTATGCATGTGAAAAATATCATGTCCGCAATGGAAAAGAACTGGAATATATCTGGGAATGCTATATGGATGCGGTCAAACAGAAAGAGAAGTTTGAACAGAACAGTGATGATATTGATTATTTTAACAACCGTATGATCCGGGAACTCTCCGCATATCGTTTATATGATTCACGGGTATGGATTCCGCAGGCAGCTGCACTGATCGACCACAAGGAGATGGTGGAGATCACCCATAATCTTGTGATGCGCAGACAGAAGCTTCGAAGCCGGATGGAATACAATGCCGGTATCTTAAAAGAACAGCGCACGGAAGTGGCAAAGTTTATGGAAGAAATGCCGGAGATGAGACCTCAGATCCAGGATATACTCGATTCTGTTGACCGGTTAAGCCGGCCGTGATGAAAAACCGGTATGACCGCTAAGATGAGTTGATCAGTTGAAAAAATTAAAAAATAATAAATTTTAAAGAATGGATTGTTATTTTCTGGAAAAGTGATAAAATATTTAAAAAAATAAATTACGAAGGGAAAAATAATGGCAGTTATACCATTAAGGGTACACAGGATGAAGAAGAAACTTGAAAAAATGCAGCTGAAAGAAAGACTCATTTACGGATACGGAAGAGTCATTTTGAGGATGATAGTATCCGGTGTGCTTTCTCTTATTGTTATAGGTTTATTAATGGGGAATATGCTGCGTTATGTGGAAAATGTAGAACGTGCAGATGTTGCAGTGAAAACCTGCAGGATTGATGTCAATTCTGCGGCGAGAAATATCCGTGAGATGGCATTAAACAGTGACACATCAACTTACGACAGTTATAAGCAGCAGGTAGAAACACAGCTTGCTGAGGTGGATTCAGAACTGAAGGCACTAAAGGCAACAGGAATCATATCGGACGAGCTCTATCAGGAATATGCATCCGCACTTTCTGATTGGGGAAATATCGGCTATTCCATTATGGAACAGATCATGAGTGGACAGACAGAGGACGCTGCGGATGCTATTATTAACCAATGTACGCCGGCATTGGACAATGCAGTCGCTATTGGGAAAAAGTTAGATGCAGTGACTGACAACGCAAGCCATCAGGCGGTGATCTTTACAAGCTGCATGACAGTGGCAGGAATTCTGGTGATCATCTTAAGTGTGATATTTGCAATTCTTTTTGTGAAGAAAATAAGTAATGTCGTGGTTGATTCGATTCTCGAACCACTGCATGCGATCGAGGATGTTGCAAAGGAACTCACAGAGGGTAATTTGCACAGTACATTAGAATATCGTTCTGAGGATGAGATTGGAAAACTTGCACATAGTATGCGTAAATCTATCCGCATACTTGGATCTTATGTGGATGATATCGGACGTGCAATGAAATTGTTCTCGGAGGGCAATTTTGATGTGCAGCCGGAAGTGGAATGGAAGGGAGATTTTGTAGGAATCTTAGATTCCTTTATGGCATTTGAAAAGAGCATGGCTGAGACAGTCAAGGGCATCCAGAGTGCATCCAATGAGGTGTCCGAAGGAGCAGAACAGGTGGCTGCAAGCTCCAATGATCTTGCCGAGGGCGCTACCAATCAGGCAGCAGTTGTGGAAGAACTGACTGCAACTGTTACAAACGTGGCAGAACAGGTGGCACAGAACGCCCAGTCTGCAAAAGAGATCAGTGGAAAAGTAGGAGAACTTGGAAATGCAATCTTAGAGAGCAACGGCAAGATGCATGAGATGGTTGATTCCATGAACGAGATCAACGAGGCTTCCAAAGAAATCGATAAGATTATCGCAACGATCAATGAGATCGCATCCCAGACAAATCTGCTTGCGTTAAATGCTTCTATCGAGGCAGCCAGAGCCGGCGAAGCCGGAAAAGGATTTGCGGTGGTAGCAGATCAGGTAACAGTACTTGCCGACCAGAGTGCACAGGCAGCAAAAGAGTCAGCAGTTCTGATTGAGACTTCTGTCAAAGCAGTAGAAAAAGGTATGGTCATTGCAGATCAGACAGCAACACAGTTAGAAGACGTAGCCGATAATTCCAGAACGATCACAGAGCAGGTTGGAAATATTGCGGATACATTAGAGACGCAGACAACAGCAATCCATCAGATCAATGAAGGAATCGAGCAGATCAATGACGTTGTACAGACGAATTCCGCAACATCCGAGGAATGTGCGGCTGCCAGTCAGGAGATGAGCAGTGAGGCTGAGAATCTGCGTGAACTGATCCGCAAGCTTCAGGTTGCAAAGTTCGAATAAGACATACATGATCGAATATGTACTGTGAGTATTCGATCGGCATGAATAAATAGTGTATATAAAAAAGACTGTCATACAAAGAACTCCATGAGAGCAGAGTTTGTGTGACAGTCTTTCTGATTTTAAATCTGCGCCAGTCAGTGCAATGCAAAAGCTGATGGAACAGTTAAGGTTATCTAACTGCGAGAACAGTTTGGTATATCAAACTCCGGGTTGAATGCATAGAAATTCTTGCTGTCGAGGTCATCCTGAATAATGCGCAGGGCTTCACCGAAACGCTGGAAGTGGACGATCTCACGCTCTCTTAAGAAACGGATCGGATCACATACATCAGGGTCTTTGACGAGCCTCAAAATATTGTCATACGTGGTGCGTGCTTTCTGTTCTGCCGCCATATCTTCAAAAAGATCGGTGAGGGCATCACCCTTGGACTGAAATTCGCAGGCGTTAAAAGGAATACCGCCCGCCGCCTGTGGCCAGATACCACCGGTATGGTCGACATAATATGGTGCAAATCCGGCAGCTTCAAGTTCTTCAGCACTTAAGCCTTTGGTGAGCTGCCGGACGATGGATGCGACCATTTCCAGATGCGCTAATTCTTCCGTTCCAATATCCGTAAGCACGCCACATACACGTCTGTCCGGCATGCTGTATCTCTGGGAGAGGTAACGCATGGATGCTCCCATTTCACCGTCTGGTCCGCCATACTGGGACATAATGATCTGTGCAATTTTGGCATTTGGTGTTGTGATATTGATCGGGTACTGCAGTCGTTTTTCATAATTCCACATTATTTACATCCTCCTTCCCATGGCCATGGTTCTGTTGCCCAATTCCAGTGACTGCATGGATCTGCAGTGTCGATGGTCAGCGGACCATATTGGTCAGAGTAGGCCTGCAGAGCGTTGCGCCTGATATCCGAGTAATGATGGAATGCTTTGATCGCTTCCGCATCATCCGGATGGGTGTCTAAAAAAAGAAGAAGGTCGTCAACAGCGAAGCTTACGGTATTAATGAGGTTAAAAAGCTGTTGGCGGTTCATCTGGTTCAGTTGGTTCGTCATCTTCGAAAAGCCCTCCTTCCAAGGAATGGTTTATCTAATTCAGGGAAAATGGTTCCCACCATAAGCCCTTTTTCAATATCATATAACGGTCCAAACTGCTGCCATGGAACGTATGCCATTGCAACGACAAATTCCGGTCCCATATCGCGGTTTGATTCGTTTGGACAGACAGGATTCATTCTGTTTTGTGCATTACAGTTTCTCATAGATTTGTTGCCTTTCTTATTCTTTCTCAATACTTTATGTTCTAAAATTGAAAAGTGTGCATAATATGACTGCAAAAAATTCCATTTTTGTAGGAAATGACAAAAATGAGAAAAATTATCAAAAACTTTGTAAGCTGCATTGACATAGGAAAATTTGGGCATTAAACTAAGGACAGTTAGGAGATATTAACTGAAAAAAATTATCAATAAACATACAGGAAAGTCCAGTGAGAGTTCCTGTTTATTACGGAGGATAAAATGACGTTAGACAATTTACCACTTGAAACAGAGGCAGTCATTACGACAGTTGGGGGAGAGGGAGCGCTTCGATGCCGTTTTCTGGATATGGGCCTGATCCCAAAGACAAAAGTTGTTGTAAAAAAAATAGCTCCGATGGGAGATCCGATCGAGATAAGACTCCGCAATTATGAATTGACGATTCGTAAGGAAGATGCAAAAAAGATTGAGGTGTCTATGGAGGAAACAAAAGAATGATATTTGCATTAGCAGGCAATCAGAATTGCGGTAAGACGACTTTATTTAACCAGTTAACCGGATCTAACCAGCATGTGGGAAATTTTCCGGGAGTGACAGTAGATCAGAAAATAGGTGAGATCCGCTCGGTAAAGAATTGTTCCGTTGTGGATTTGCCGGGAATTTACTCAATCCGTCCATATACCAATGAGGAGATTGTGACGAGGGATTTTATTTTAAATGAGAAACCGGATGGGATTATCAATATTGTGGATGCTACCAATATCGAGCGAAATCTCTATCTGACGCTGCAACTTTTGGAGATGCATATTCCAATGGTATTAGCGTTGAATATGATGGATGAGGTCAGAGGAAACGGTGGCTCCATTGATTACAGACAAATGTCGGAGGAATTGGGAATCCCGGTAATTCCGATCAGTGCAGCAAAGGATGAGGGAATCGAAGATTTGATCAAAGCCGCTGTCGAGGTCGGTAAGAAAAAGATTCTTCCAAAGGTCATGGATTTCTGCGAGCAGGGAGCTGTGCACCGTTGTATCCACGCAGTATCGCATCAGGTGGAGGACCATGCAGCTAATATTGGCATGTCTCCACGATTTGCAGCGACAAAGATTGTGGAGAATGACGAGGATATTATCAATAAGTTAGAACTTTCCCAGAATGAGCTAGAAATGATGGAACACAGTATCGAAGAGATGGAAAAAGACTGTGGATTAGACCGGAATGCTGCTTTGGCAGATATGAGATACACCTTTATCGAAAAAGTATGTAATAAGACGGTCAAGAAATGTCATGAGAGTAAGGAACATATCAGAAGTATGAAGATTGACAGGGTTTTAACAGATAAATACCTTGCAATCCCGATGTTTTTACTGATCATGTTTGCAATTTTCTGGCTGACCTTTAACGTGATCGGATCATTTTTAAGTGATCTGTTAACAATGGGAATCGATGCGTTTACTGCAATGTGTGACAGGGCACTGACTGCTTACGGAATGAATCCGGTGGTACACAGCCTTCTGATCGATGGTGTGTTTGCAGGTGTGGGAAGTGTGTTGAGTTTCCTCCCGATTATCGTAGTATTGTTTTTCTTCCTGTCTATTCTGGAAGATTCCGGTTATATGGCGCGAGTTGCATTTGTCATGGATAAACCGTTAAGAAAAATTGGTTTGTCCGGCAGAAGTTTTGTGCCAATGCTGATCGGATTTGGATGTACTGTCCCGGCAGTTATGGCGACAAGAACATTGTCATCCGAGCGTGACAGAAATATGACGATCATGCTGACTCCGTTTATGAGCTGTTCTGCAAAGATACCAATTTATACCGTATTTGCGGCAGCATTTTTCCCGGGAAAAGAAGCTCTGGTAATGATCCTTCTCTATGCTGCCGGAATCATAGTTGGAATTATTTCGGCGCTTGTGCTGAACCATACGGCATTTCGTGGAAATCCGATCCCGTTTGTGATGGAACTTCCGAATTACCGTTTTCCTTCCGCAAAGAGTGTATTCCAGTTGATGTGGGATAAGGCAAAAGATTTTATTCAGAGAGCGTTTACCGTTATTTTTGTGGCAACGATCATTATCTGGTTCTTACAGACCTTTGACACCAGATTGAACGTTGTGGCAGACAGCAGCAACAGTCTGCTTGCATTGGTAGGAAGATGGATCGCCCCTGTTTTTGCACCGCTTGGATTCTCTGACTGGAGAGTTTCTACCGCACTCATCACCGGATTTACTGCAAAAGAAGCGGTAGTCAGCACATTGAGTGTCCTCACAGGAACTGCAACATCGAACCTGAGTGCCGTATTAAGCGATATGTTTTCTGGTGTGTCTGTTGTGAGCTTTTTGGTATTTACCTTATTGTATACACCTTGCGTGGCGGCAATTGCAGCGGTAAAACGTGAGATGGGAAGCGGAGCAAAGGCAGCTTTGGTAGTCGTTTTACAATGTCTGGTTGCATGGGTAGTCGCATTGCTTGTTTATCAGGTCGGAGGATTATTATTGTAATGAAAATTGGAGATTATATCGTCCTTGGTGTGATCTTACTCTGGCTGGTGCTCGCTTTTTGCTGGATGCACAGACAGAAGAAGAGAGGCAGCTGCATTGGATGCAGTGGCTGTGCAGGGAAAAACTGCAAAAAATGTGAAAAAAATGACGGCGATGGAATGTAAACCGTGCCTTGTCAGAATGAAAAATATATTATATAATAGCCTGTAGCGACTAAAAATAGCTGCAGGCTATTTTTTACAGGACAATAGAACGGATGAAAACAAGTCAGTCTATTGGATAGAAAACGTAAGGTTTTATCAAAAAACCAGAAAGAGGAGATTTATGAGTAAAGTTAGAACAAGATTTGCACCAAGCCCAACAGGTAGAATGCATGTTGGAAATTTACGTTCTGCATTATATGAGTTTTTAATTGCAAAGCATGAAGGCGGAGACTTTATGCTTCGTATTGAGGATACCGATCAGGAACGTTTCGTAGAGGGCGCGGTAGATATCATTTACCGTACATTGGCTGAGACAGGCTTAGTCCATGATGAAGGTCCGGATAAGGATGGCGGTTATGGACCATACGTCCAGAGTGAGCGTATGAAAACCGGAATCTACATGAAATATGCAAAAGAATTAGTAGAAAAGGGTGAGGCTTATTACTGTTTCTGTGATAAAGAACGCCTTTCTACTTTAAAGACAGAGGTTGTAGAGGGAAAAGAGATCATGATCTATGACAAACACTGTCTGTCTTTATCCAAGGAGGAAGTGGAAGCAAACCTTGCTGCCGGAAAACCATTTGTGATCCGTCAGAACATTCCAAATGAAGGAACTACGACCTTCCATGATGAATTATACGGAGACATCACAGTGGAGAACGCAGAGCTTGACGATATGATCCTGATCAAATCAGACGGATATCCAACTTACAACTTTGCCAACGTTGTTGATGATCATACTATGAATATTACACATGTAGTAAGAGGAAATGAGTACCTTTCTTCCTCTCCAAAATATCAGAGATTATACGATGCATTTGGATGGGAGTCACCGGTTTATATCCATCTGCCACTGATCACAGACGAGAACCACAAGAAGCTGTCTAAGAGAAGCGGACATTCCTCTTTTGAAGATCTGATCGAGCAGGGATTCTTAACAGAAGCAGTTGTCAATTATATTGCACTTTTAGGATGGAGCCCGGAAGATAACCGCGAGATCTTTACCTTAGATGAACTGATCAAAGAATTCGATTACCACAGAATCAGCAAATCACCGGCAGTATTTGACTACACCAAGTTAAAATGGATGAATGGTGAATACATTAAGGCAATGGATTTTGACAAGTTCTATGAGAGAGCACTTCCATACATCAAGGCAGTTATTACGAAAGACCTTGACTTTAAAAAGATCGCAGCTATGGTAAAAACAAGAATCGAAGTGTTCCCGGATATTGCAGAACATATTGATTTCTTCGAAAAATTACCAGAGTACGATGTTGCAATGTATACACACAAGAAGATGAAGACAAATGCAGAGACATCTTTAGAAGTTTTAACGGAAGTTCTGCCAAGATTAGAGGCGCAGGAGGACTATAGCAACGACGCACTTTATGCAATGCTCTGTGAGTATGTTGCAGAAAAGGGTGTCAAGAACGGATACGTTATGTGGCCAATCCGTACCGCTGTCTCTGGAAAACAGATGACACCGGGCGGTGCAACCGAATTAATGGAGATTCTTGGAAAAGAAGAATCCATTGCACGTATCAAAAAAGGTATTGAATTACTCAGCAAATAAAAGGGTATTTATGGAAAAAAGATACAATGATTCCCAGGTGAAGGCAATCGGACATTTTAACGGTCCGTGCCTTACCCTGGCAGGTCCAGGCTCCGGAAAGACAGCGGTCATTACGGAGCGGACAAAAAACCTGATCACAAAATATCATGTGAATCCGTCCAATATTTTAGTGATTACTTTTACAAAAGCGGCAGCATTGGAAATGAAGACCCGTTTCTTAAGTCTGATGGGAAACGGTTCGTACCCGGTCACATTTGGAACATTCCACGCCGTTTATTTTAGCATTTTAAAGCATGCATACAATTACAATGCAAATAATATCGTCCGGGAAGAACAAAAGTATGCGCTCATGCGTGAACTTGTACAGAAACACCATCTTGAATATGAGGATGAAACGGAATTTGTGTCATCCATTCTTGGAGAGATCAGTATGGTAAAAAATACAGGAGTCTCCATCGAACATTACTATTCCACCAACTGTGCTGAAAATATTTTTCGAAGAATTTATGGAGAATATCATGAATATCTGCATCAGCATAAACTGATCGATTTCGATGATATGCTTGTTTATACCTATGAACTTTTCAGGGAGCGGAAAGATATTCTCTCGGCATGGCAGAGAAAGTTTCAGTACATCCTTATTGATGAGTTTCAGGATATTAACAAGATACAGTTTGATATTGTAAAAATGCTTGCAGCACCGGAAGATAATCTGTTTGTCGTGGGAGATGATGACCAGTCCATCTATCGTTTCCGTGGGGCAAGACCGGAGCTTATGCTGCATTTTAAAGACGATTATCCGGAGGCAGAACAGATTTTACTGGATACCAATTACCGTTCACAAAAAGAGATCGTGGAGGCATCACTCCGTCTGATCGGATGCAATAAGGAACGTTTCCAAAAGAAGATTCAGGCGAACCAGGAGGCAGGAGAACCGGTTGAGTATGCAGTGTTTAAAAGCCAGAGGGAAGAGATCGCCAAAATTATCTGGGATATACAGGCGCATATGGACAGAGGCGGCAGATACGAAGATTTTGCCATTCTTTTCCGGACGAATACGCAGCCGCAGATGCTGATGGAAAAGCTGCTGGAATACAACATTCCATTCCGTATGAAGGATAATGTTCCAAATCTTTATGAACACTGGATTGCGAAGGATATCATTGCATATATGAAAATTGCGATGGGAAGCCGCTACCGGAAAGATTTCTTAAAAATCATGAACCGCCCGAAACGCTATATCAGCAGGGACTCTCTGGACGAAGAAACGGTAGCGTTTGATGTCTGGGAGTGGTTTTACGAGGACAAGCCGTGGGTGGCAGAGCGCATCCAGCGGCTGGAGTACGATATTAAAATGCTCTCAACCATGAGCCCTTATGCGGCGATCAATTATATCCGTCGTGGGATCGGTTATGATGAATTCTGTGTGGAGTATGCAGATTACCGCAGGATGAATGTGGAGGATCTCTATGAGGTACTTGAGGAGTTACAGAGCAGTGCGAAGGGATTCGACACTTATAATGACTGGTTTGAGCATATCGAAAACTATACGGCGGAACTGGAAAAGATTTATAGACAGCAGAATCAGAACCCGGAGAGCGTTGCACTCGCCACACTGCACAGTTCAAAAGGATTAGAATATGACAATGTCTACATTATCGATGTGAATGAAGGGATTATGCCTTATAAAAAGGCTGTGCTTGACAATGAAGTGGAGGAGGAGCGGCGGATGTTTTATGTGGGAATGACGCGTGCAAAAAAGAAGCTGCATCTCTATTCCATTGAACAGTTAAATCACAAAAATACAGACATTTCCAGATTCATAAGAGAATCACAGAAAAAATAAAATTATACACAAAAAAAGAACTGATGTGCAACTTTCAAAAAGCGCATCAGTTCTTTTTCCTTAATCGTCTAAATCTTCAAATTCTGCTTCGTCAAGCAGTTCATCGAAGCGGTCAGATACGACTTCGTACTCCTCGTCATCCTCGATATTCTCCAGAGAAGGATTTCCTTCTGCATCCTCAGAATAGCGGTAGATAAATACTTCGCCGTCCTCATTTGGCTGCTCGTCCTCATCTACAGGAAGAAGTGCGATATAATCGCGGCCATCTGCCTCAAAGATGGTAAGAATCTGGCATTCCATGGAACTGCCGTCATCTAAGTCAAGTGTTACGAACATGTCTTCATCGTCTAAGTTGTTGAACTTGTTTTTCTCTGCCATTGGGCACCTCTTTCATTTATATTATTAGATAATAGCCTGGACATACAGATCCAGACGACTCTCCAGATTAACGAAGTTACCATTGTCAAGCTGGATGGTCGGGCGTGTAAGCTTCTTGTTGATAAGAACGATCTTTCCCGAAGATCCGTCACTTAACAATACTTCATTATTGATATAAGTATTAGCAATATGATCCAGAAAAGTCAAGATATATTTTGGATTAAATTGTGTCAATCCCTCTTTTTCAAATATTGCGATCACTTCAAATGGGCACAGACCATCACGGTAACAGCGGTTGGCTGTCATGGCATCGTAGACATCTGCAATGGATACGATGGATGTGAAATCATCAATCTCGTTGCCGGTAAGTCCTAAAGGGTATCCTTTTCCATCGAACCGTTCATGGTGGAAGAGAACGGCATTTTTGACACGCTGGTCAATGTCAAGGTTTTTGACCAGATTGTAACCGATCACCGGGTGTTTCTTGATCTCTTCGTATTCGGAATCTGTAAGCTTTCCGGGTTTTCCAATGATCTCATTTGGGATTTTGGATTTCCCGATATCGTGCAGCAGACCGCAGAGGGTCAGAGTGTCCATATCCTTCTCGGAAAAATTCTTCCATTTGCCGATCAGACGGCAGATCAGTGCAACGTTGACACTGTGCGCATAGGTGGAATCATCGATCTGTCTCATATTGTGCAGCATATCGAACATGGAGATCGTAGTACTGTTTTCCCCAAAGAGTGTCAGAGTTTCATCCAGAAGCTGATCTACATTGAGATCCTCGTCATTGACGATAAAGTTATTGATATTTTCCTTCATAAAGGAAACTTTCTTGGTATAATCTGTTTTAAATTTTTGAAATTCCGGGCTTCTGCGGATACGTTGGGAATAAGTTTCCAAACGTCGTGCAGTCATGGTGCTTGAATTGCGGTCGCCATGATTTTCAGGGAAAATGCTGACAGAAGCAATCTGATAGAACTTTAAGTGTTCGATCAGCTGCAATGTAACAGGAGTATTCTGTTTTGCAAGACATTGCCCATGATAGGAAAAGACATCTTCACTGATGACCATGCCCGGTTTCAGGTTATTAATTGAAACGATTTTCATAAAGCACCTTTCCGTCCTATATTTAGCATTAAAATTCTAGCATAAATTTTTCCTGTTGTGTAGATAAAAAATTCATGAAATGCAAAAAACATTCTTCTATACAAAATTATCGGTTAAAGGTATAATAATATTATATGTCGTTAAATTTTTTTGAAAAAATACAAGGCTGGTGACAGAATGAACTATACGGTGACAGAAGGTAATTATTTAAGATTTGGATTGCAGAGCGTAAAAGATGGTGTCATTTTTACTTTTGCAGGAGAAAAAGAAGATGTGTGTGCAGTCATCTTGTATGACAGATCCTTAAAGGTCGCCGGCAGGGTGGAGGCTCCGGCTGCATTTTGCAGAGGGGCAGTCAGATCTGTTTACATACATGGGTTGAAGGCAGATCATTTATTATATAATTATGAGATCAATGGAGAGATAATTCCGGATTCCTATGCATCGAAGATTGCAGGAAGGGAAAAGTGGGATGATGAGAGAAGAGCAGAATCTGATTTTTTAGTCTGTGGCAGTTTTGAAGAAAAAGAATATGAATGGCAGAGCGCGTGCTGCCCGGAGATCCCGAAAAACGAAATGGTCATGTACAAGCTTCATGTCCGGGGATTTTCCATGGATTCCGGGAAAAAGGGAAAAATGCGTGGGACATTCGCGGCAGTGGAGGAACGGATTCCCTATCTGAAAGCGTTGGGAGTGACGACAGTGGAGCTGATGCCGGTCTATGAGTTTGAGGAGATTGAGATCCCGAAGAAACAAAAACTTCCGGGGTATATACCACAGGGATGCCTCCCGGAAAAGAAGACCGGTTCTGAGACAGAGAAAGAAAAATGGAAAGTCAATTACTGGGGATATGCGAAGGGATCCTATTTTGCGCCGAAAGCCTCTTATGGCTGTAGCAAGAATGTGACACGGGAATTGAAACATCTGATCGATGCACTGCATCAGAATCAGATGGAGTGCGTGATGGAGATGTATTTTGAGCAGGAGGAGAATCAGAACCTGATCATGGATACACTTCGTTACTGGGCAACGGAATTTCGTGTAGATGGTTTTCATCTGATCGGGGAGAATGTGCCGATCACTGCAATCGCCCAGGATTTGTTCCTGCGGAGAAGCAAGATCTTTTATCAGTATATCCCGGAGCAGTTGTGGAAGGAGAAGGAAAACTATCCGCATCTGTTTGTATACAATGACGAGTATCTTTATACAGGAAGAAAATTGTTGAATCATCAGGGCGGCAGCCTTTTTGAATTTTGCAACCAGCAGAAGAAACAGAACAAAACAGTCGGTTTTGTCAATTTTATGGCAAACAATAATGGCTTTACGCTGGCAGATCTTTTTTCCTATTGTGAGAAACACAATGAGGCAAACGGCGAAGAAAATACGGACGGTTCAAATTATAATATCAGCATCAACTGTGGCACAGAGGGTAAAACTTCAAGAAAGTATGTGAAGGAACTTCGAAGAAAACACTTATACATGGCGTTGTCCATGGTGTTTTTTGCACAGGGAGTGCCGCTACTCCTTGCAGGGGATGAGGCACTGAATTCCCAACAGGGCAATAATAATGCATATTGTCAGGATAACAAAACCGGATGGGTGAATTGGAAGAGGAACACAGGCATGGAGGCGTTGCAGGAGTTTGTACAAAAACTTGCAGCATTCCGTAAGGCACATCCTGTGATCCGCAAAGCGGAACCGATGCATCTGAATGATTATCAGCATAAGGGCTGTCCGGATCTGTCCTATCACTCGGACAATGCCTGGGCAGCAGGACTCCCGGAAGAAAAGGGAGCATTTGGTGTGATGTACTGTGGGGATTATGCCGTGAATGATGCTGGTGAGCCGGATGATATGGTCTATATTGGCTATAATTTCCATACCGGAGTGAATGAACTTGCCCTGCCGAAGCTTGCCGGGAAGAAGAAATGGTATGTAGTCATGGACACCGCAGAACAGGAACATGCTTTCCTGCCAGAGGAAAAACCGGCAGAAAACCAGCACAGGATCACGGTCAGACCGCAGTCTGTCGTTTTATTACTTGGAAAATAGGAAGTCAGGGAAATGAATATTTGGAAACATTTTTGCACGATCAACCATCATAAAATGCTTGTGATGAAAGGGTGCTTTCAGGTTGGACTGATCAGGCAGGGACTGCTTCACGATCTTTCAAAATACAGTCCGACCGAGTTTATCGTAGGATGTAAATATTATCAGGGCAATATGAGCCCGAACAATGCAGAGCGTGAGGCGGTTGGTTATTCTTCCGCCTGGCTGCATCACAAGGGCAGGAACAAACACCATTTAGAGTACTGGATCGATTATGGAATACCGGATAAAGAAGGACCACATAAAGGGGAACACAAAGGTCTCTGCGGCATGAAGATGCCGGTCAATTATGTGGTGGAAATGTATATAGACCGCGTAGCGGCATCGAAGAACTACCAGAAAGAAAAGTACCGGGATGACAGTGCTTTAGCATATTATATGAATGGACGGCAAGTTCATGTGCTCCATGATGATACGAGGGCATTGTTAGAACTTCTGTTGGAAATGCTTGCGATAAAAGGGGAAAAAGCAACGAACCGCTTTATCCGGGAAGAGGTTCTCTCCCATAAAATCCCGTATGAGAAAGAACCGTTACTGCAATTGAAAGAACAGTTAGAAAAAGTATCATAATATCATTTCAGGAAAAAGAGCCTGCATATCTTCCGGTAAAGGAGCAGTGAACACCAGCGGTTCCTTTGTGACCGGGTGGGTAAAACGAAGCCGGTAAGAGTGCAGAGCCTGTCTGTTTATCTTTGTAAAATCAGGATTGTATAAAAAATCACCGATCAATGGATGCCCGATGGATTTCATATGGACGCGGATCTGATGGGTACGCCCGGTCTCTAATTTCAGGGAAATCAGGGAAAGCCCGTCTTTATAGGCAAGTCTTTTATAATGCGTGATGGCAGTTTCGCCATGAAGCACATCGATCTGCCGTTCTATCGTGGAACCTTCTTTCCGTCCGATCGGTGCGTTGACCGTTCCCTCATCCTCTGTGAAACCATTCACAATGGCAAGATATTCCCTGCTTATGCCCCGGACTGACACCTCGCTGTTTAAAATTGCGGAACTGATGAGGTGTTTGGCAAGGATGGTGAGCCCGGTGGTATCCCGGTCTAAGCGGTTGACACAGCGGAATGTATAAGGAATGCCCTGTGTCTGGTAATAATGGCAGACAGCGTTGGCGAGTGTGTTGTCATAATTGTTCATGGAAGGATGGATTGGCATATCGGCTGGTTTGTTTACCACTAAAATGTCCTCATCTTCATAACAGATGGAGAGTGGGAGGTCTGCTGCAACAATATTTTTTGAGCCATCCGTTTCCTCGAAATGGATAAAAAGACAATCCCCGCCGTTAAGCCTGGTACTCATATATTCCCATTTGCCATTTAAAAGAATACTTTCCGGAATCTTTTTTAACTGCACGATCACGGCATGGGAAAAACCCTGTTTTTTCAGATAGTCAGAGATTGTCACACCATTGTCCTGTGCGATTATCTTATATTCTAAATCACGTGTCATAAATAATTCCTTTCCTGAAAACCATAAAACGATTATAGCCAAAAGCGCGAAAAAATAAAAGAGGAAAAGCACGGAGAACTTGCCCTAAACATAAGATGTATCAAGAAAGCTTTTAAGGTGCGTTTTGAAAACATTTTTATCTCCGTTGACGATGGAACAGGAAAGCGAATGTCTGAAGAAAATGAAAAATGGTGACCTTGAGGCGAGAAACGAGCTGATCGAGCGCAATATGCGGCTGGTTGCCCATGTGGCAAAAAAATACCAGAGCCCGGAGGATGAGATGGAGGATCTGATTTCCATCGGAACCATTGGACTGATCAAGGCAGTGGAAACATACAAGGAGGATTATGGGAGCAGGCTTGCAACCTACGCGGCAAGGTGTATTGACAATGAACTATTAATGCATTTCCGGGCAAAAAAGAAAACGTCGAAAGAAGTTTCCCTGTATGAACCGATTGGAACTGATAAAGAGGGGAACCAGATCCAGCTTTTGGATGTTGTGGTCAGCGAGGACGAGGATGTTGTGGAATTGCTGGAACAGGACCGCAAAGTCAGACGGCTGAATGAAATTATTCCACAGACATTGTCCGGAAGGGAATTGTTTATTATCATAAACCGTTACGGACTCTATGGGAAAAAGACAATGACACAGAGGGAGATCGCAAGAAAACTTGGGATTTCCAGATCCTATGTCTCAAGGATTGAAAAGAGGGCGATTGAAAAACTCAGGCAGGCATTTTAGGTGCCTTATAATATAGAAGAGATATTGTAAAATCTGGGAAATGTGCTATACTGAAACTGCATCTGGCAGATGTATGAGGGCTTCTGCCGGATGTCGAAATCTTTTTTTATCAGAATCATTGCAGGGTTCCCTGCGGTATCCACGGCGTATTTTCGAATACATTTATTTTTGATGCAGAAAACGAGGGAAAGGAAGGTTATTTGTATAGTTTAGTAACAACTTCGATTATCCAGGGGATTAAGAGTATCCCGGTTTATGTGGAGGCAGATGTCTCAGATGGCATGCCGCTGTTTGAGATGGTCGGGTCACTTTCGCCGGAGGTAAAAGAATCCAAAGAGCGGGTGCGCACAGCACTGAAGAATACAGGGTATATTCTGCCGCCAAAACGTATCACAATTAATTTTATTCCGGCAAATATCAGAAAAACCGGATCTGGTTTCGACCTGCCTGTTGTTGCCGCAGTGCTTTGTGCTATTGGCATTGTACCGGAGGAATCGTTAAAAGATACGATGGTCGTGGGCGAGATCAGTTTGAGCGGGGATGTGAAGCCTGTCAATGGAATTCTGCCTATGGTGGCAGAGGCAAAAGAGCGTGGAATCACGCGCTGTATCGTTCCGGAGGAGAATCAGACAGAGGCGTTGCTTGTAAAAGAGATAGAGATTTTTGCGGTGAAAAGTATTGCGGAAATGATACATATTTTAAACGGAGGTACATACATTGAAAAAGAAATAGGAAAAGTTGTGGCAAAAACGGCACAGATGCTCGATTTTTCGGATATTCAGGGACAATATTTTGTGAAGAGAGCCTGTGAGGTGGCAGTGAGCGGTATGCACAATCTGTTGATGATAGGTCCACCCGGTGCTGGTAAGACTATGACGGCAATGCGGATACCGACGATTCTTCCGCCGCTGGATGAAAAAGAGCAGATGGAACTTTCTAAAATTTACAGTGTATCCGGGCAGTTTCAGTTACGGGAACAATTGATGGAGGAACGGCCATTCCGGTGCCCGCATCATACGATCACGACGCAGGGACTGGTGGGCGGAGGAACCATCCCAAAGCCGGGAGAGATCTCTCTGGCACACAAGGGCGTTTTATTTTTGGATGAATTGCCGGAATTTAAGCAAAATACTATTGAGATCTTAAGACAGCCGATGGAGGAAAAGGAAGTGCGTTTAGTGCGGGTGAACGGCACGTATGAATATCCGGCCGATTTTATTCTTGTGGCTGCCATGAATCCATGCAAATGCGGGTATTATCCTGATATGCAGAAATGCAGATGTACGGCTGCTTCCATCGAACGTTATATCAACCGCATCAGCCAGCCACTCTTAGACCGCATTGACATCTGCGTGGAGACGCCACAGATTAAATTTGAAGAGTTAAACGGAACGAAAAAAGAGGAATGTTCCGATACAATCCGGGAACGTGTGATTGAAGTGCATGCGATCCAGAAAAAACGTTATCAGAAAGAAGATTTTCAGTTTAACAGCCAGATTCCGGCTGCACGGATTGCAGAATATTGTGCTCTGTCAAAAGATCAGGAAAAATATATGAAGAAAATTTACAAACAGTTAAATCTGACTGCCCGGTCTTATCATAAAATCTTAAAGGTTGCGCGGACACTGGCAGATATGGACGGCACTGAAAACATTCTGGATGCGCATTTGAATGAGGCAGTCTGCTATCGCAATATTGATAAAAGATTCTGGAGGGATTCGTTATGAAATATCAGTACTGGCTTTCCAATATTCCGGGAGTCGGCTGTAAGACGATCCACCGCCTTTTGGGACAGGCAGGTTCTGCGGAAGAAATTTATTTTCTGAAAAAAGAGCAGTTAGAAAAGCTCTCCGGGCTGTCTGACCGCCAGGTGCATGCAATCACTGACCGGAAGAAAAACTGGGATCTGGAAGAAAAATATGCTGCGCTGGGAGAAAGCGGGATCTCTTTTTTATCCTGCGAGATGGAGTCATATCCTAAGCAGCTTAAGAATATCGTGGATGCACCATACAGTTTATACATCAAAGGGAAAATGCCTGATTTCTCAAAAAGAAGAGTGGCGGTCGTCGGGGCGAGAATGTGCTCGGAATACGGAAAGGCAATGGCAGAACAAATTGGAGAAAAACTGGCACTCTGTGGGGCAGAGGTTTTAAGCGGCATGGCAAGAGGAATTGATGCTTACGGACATATCGGGGCATTAAAAGCGGGAGGAAACACCTATGCGGTGCTGGGGTGTGGCGTAAACATCTGTTACCCGCGGACGAATCAGAAATTATATGAGGATATTCTTTCACATGGAGGGATTATCTCTGAATATCCGCCGGAGACTGAACCGATCGCACAATTATTTCCTGCCAGAAACCGGATCATATCAGCCCTCTCTGAAGTAGTCGTTATCGTAGAGGCAAAAGAGAGGAGTGGTTCCCTGATCACAGCAGATTTTGCGTTAGAACAGGGAAAGGATATTTATGCAGTTCCGGGGCGTGTGACAGATTCCTTAAGCATGGGCTGCAATAACCTGATCCGGCAGGGTGCGGGCATTATAAACAGTGTAGAAGATTTTGTAAAAGATCTTGAATTGTATACGTGTAATGACACAACTCAAGAAAATTTTAACAAATTATTACTTGAAAAAGATGAAAGCTTGGTGTATGCTTGTTTGAGTTTACGACCGAAAAGTATGGAAGAACTTTTGAAAAAGACAGGATTTGCAATGCCTCAGATGGCAGATATCCTGCAGAGACTGATTCAGAAGGACTTTATCACAGAATCTTTTAAAAATTATTATATACGAAAAATCTGAAAGTAAGGAGACAGTTGAATGGCTAAGTACCTGGTTATCGTGGAATCACCGGCAAAGGTGAAGACAATTAAAAAATTTCTGGGAAAAAATTATGAGGTTGCAGCTTCAAACGGACATGTGCGCGATCTTCCAAAGAGTCAGCTTGGGGTTGATGTGGAACATGATTTTGAACCGAAGTACATTACTATCCGAGGAAAAGGAGATATCCTTGCGAATCTTCGCAAAGAAGTGAAAAAAGCAGATAAAGTGTATCTCGCAACTGACCCGGACCGTGAGGGTGAAGCGATTTCCTGGCATCTTAGCAAAGCATTAAAATTGGAGGGCAAAGATGTCAACCGCATCAGTTTCAATGAGATCACGCAGAGTGCGGTGAAAGCGTCTTTGAAACAGCCGAGAGACATTGACATGAACCTTGTGAATGCGCAGCAGGCGAGACGTATCTTAGACCGTATGGTTGGTTATAAGATCAGTCCACTGCTCTGGGCAAAAGTAAAACGTGGCTTAAGTGCCGGACGTGTGCAGTCCGTTGCGCTGCGTATCATCTGTGACCGCGAGGAGGAGATCAACGCTTTTATCCCGGAAGAATACTGGACGCTTGACGCAGAATTAAAGATCGCAGGTGAGAAAAAGCCTTTACTTGCAAAGTTCTACGGAGACAGCGAGAGCAAGATGAATATCTCTTCGAGAGAGGAGATGGATCGCGTGATGGCTGAGATCTCCAAAGAGAAATTTAAAGTACTTGAGGTGAAAAAAGGTGAGCGTGTGAAAAAAGCACCACTCCCATTTACCACCAGTACCCTGCAGCAGGAGGCGTCCAAAGCGCTGAACTTCCCAATCTCAAAGACGATGAGAATTGCCCAGCAGCTCTATGAAGGTGTGGATGTAAAGGGGCAGGGAACGGTCGGCCTTATCACCTACCTGCGTACAGACTCTGTCCGCATCTCCGAGGAAGCAGATGCACAGGCACATGAGTACATCGGAAAAAATTACGGTGAAAATTATCTTGCAACACAGACAACTGCCAAAAAGTCCGGCGCAAAGATCCAGGATGCACATGAGGCAATCCGTCCATCTGATATCAATCGCACACCGGCAATGGTAAAAGATTCCCTTTCCAGAGATCAGTTCCGTCTGTATCAGTTGATCTGGAAACGTTTTGCAGCAAGCCGTATGGCATCTGCAGTATATGAGACAACCAATGTGAAAATCGGTGCCGGAAATTACCGCTTTACAGTATCGGCATCCAAAATTGCGTTTGACGGATTTATGTCTGTATATACCAGTGAAGAGGATGAAAAAGCAGAAAATAACGTATTACTGAAGACCATTGATGAGAGCACAGAACTTTCTTTAGAAAAGCTCGATGAAAAACAGCATTTTACCCAGCCACCGGCACACTACACAGAGGCATCTCTGGTTAAGACATTAGAGGAACTTGGAATTGGACGTCCAAGTACCTATTCCCCGACCATTACAACGATTCTTGCAAGACGCTATATTGTAAAGGAAAATAAGAATATTTACGTGACAGAGCTCGGTGAAGTGGTAAACCAGATCATGAAAGAATCTTTCCCATCTATCGTGGATGAACATTTTACGGCAAACATGGAGAGCCTGCTCGACAGCGTCGGTGAGGGAACGGTTAACTGGAAAACAGTTATAGAAAATTTCTATCCGGATCTCGAGAAAGCAGTGGAAGCTGCAGAAAAAGATCTTGAGAAGGTTAAAATTGAGGATGAAGTGACCGATGTGGTCTGTGATGTCTGTGGCAGAAACATGGTCGTGAAATATGGACCGCATGGCAAGTTCCTTGCCTGCCCTGGATTCCCGGAATGCCGTAACACAAAACCTTATCTGGAAAAAATCGGTGTCAAATGCCCGAAATGTGGCAAAGAGATCGTATTGAAAAAGACAAAGAAGGGCAGAAAATATTACGGCTGTGAGAATAATCCGGAATGTGATTTTATGAGCTGGTCACGTCCGGTAGAAGAAAAATGCCCGAAATGTGGCGGCTACATGGTTGTAAAAGGCAGCAAAATTGTCTGTGCAGACGAGCAGTGTGGTTATGTGACAGAGAAGAAAGAAAAAAATCAGGAATAATTTGAATATATTGAATTTTCTGAATAAATATGCTAAAATACAAAATGTCATAAAAAAACTAACAAAAACATATGGGAGGCTGTCAAATGAGCGTTCAATTGTTAGATAAAACAAGAAAAATCAATAAATTGCTGCATAACAACAATTCGTCAAAGGTAGTATTTAATGATATCTGTGATGTGCTTAAGGATATTTTAAGTTCTAACATTCTTGTTATCAGTAAAAAAGGAAAAGTGTTGGGAACCGGACTGACAGATGGCGTGGAAGAAATCCGGGAACTGATCGTGGATGAGGTTGGCGGATTTATCGATCCATTGTTGAATGAACGTTTACTTGGGATTCTGTCCACAAAAGAGAATGTCAATCTCGAGACATTGGGATTTGTGAATGACATTAAGAAATATACTGCGATCATAACTCCGATTGATATCGCAGGGGAACGCCTTGGAACACTGTTCGTGTACCGGGAGAATGATCCATATGATATTGATGATATTATTTTGAGCGAATATGGGACAACCGTGGTAGGACTGGAAATGATGCGTTCTGTGAATGAAGAGAATGCAGAGGAGACAAGAAAGGTCCAGATCGTAAAATCAGCGATCAGCACACTTTCCTTTTCAGAGCTGGAGGCCATCACCCATATTTTTGAGGAGATGGATGGCAAGGAGGGAATTCTGGTTGCAAGCAAGATCGCAGACCGTGTAGGAATTACAAGATCTGTAATTGTCAATGCACTCCGCAAGTTTGAGAGCGCAGGAGTGATCGAATCAAGATCTTCCGGCATGAAGGGAACCTATATCAAGGTTCTGAATGACGTTGTCTTTGATGAACTGGAACAGATCAAGAAAGAAAATAATATAAAATAAAGGGATTTACGCGAAAAAAAGGATTTTATAGCATGCTATAGAGTCCTTTTTTTCACATTAAGCAGGATCTGTCAGGGAAAACGGGAACACAGATTGAAAAAACAAAACACCATATTGTGCCTGAAAGTCAAAAATCTACAAGATATGTCAAAAATGGTAAAAAAAGACTTGTGTTTTTGGATATATTCTTTATAATAAAACTAGGTTACTGTTGAATTATGTAAATTGGAAGGGGAATGTGTCATGATTACTACGAACGCATTTGACTATATCAATGTGTTAGATAAAGCGGCGGATGCAAGCTGGCTTCGTGAGACTGCGATTATGAACAATCTTGCGAACACAGATACGCCGGGATATAAGAGACAGGAAGTGGATTTTGAGTCTGTACTTCAGAGAGAATTAGGTCACTCCAAATACACAACGCTGGACAAGAAAATCCGTTCCTTAAATGCGGATCTTTCCGGTCTGAATGTATCTACCTATACAGACTCATCAAATTATTCTTATCGTCTGGATCAGAATAACGTGGATCCGGATACCGAGAATGTGGAACTGGCATCGGAGACAATCCGTTATCAGGCACTTACGAACAGCATCACCTCTGATTTTACGAGAATGCAGGCAGTTTTAAAGTAAAATAAGAGCAGGATTACAGGAGGAGAAAAATGGCTTTATTTCAGGCTTTTGATATCAGCGCTTCAGGAATGACGGCAGAGCGTTTCCGTATGGATACCATTGCAGAAAATATTGCAAATGTAAACACAACAAGAACAGAAGATGGAACTCCATACAGAAGAAAAATTGTAACTTTTGCAGAAAAAGAGGTGACTCCTTTCTCAAGGTATTATCAGAATGCCAGATCTAAGTTCGTGGGAAATGGTGTAAAAGTTTCCTCTGTCAGAGAAGATACAGAGACAGATTTTATCATGGAGTATGATCCGTCCAATCCGGATGCGGATGAGAATGGTTATGTTTCTTATCCGAATGTGAATACCGTCACAGAGATGACGAACCTTATTGATGCATCCCGTGCGTATGAGGCAAACACAACAGCATTCGAGGCTGCAAAATCGATCGCACAGAGCGGACTTTCCATTGGAAAATAAGTAAAGATAAAAGATAAGTAAGGTGGTATGACATATGGATATCAGTTCATTGACAAATATCAGTTCAGATTATCTGAATCAGATTGCACAGCAGAACAGGCTGGTCACGACAGACGATGATTCGTTCAGTTCTGTCCTTTCATCTGCGATGAATATGGTTTCAGAGACAAACGACCTGCAGAACAACGCTCAGTCAGAGGCGATCCGTTTTGCATTGGGACAGTCAGAGAACACACATGATCTGACAACGGCACAGACCAAAGCACTTACTGCGATCCAGTATACGGTGGCAGTGAGAGATAAAATGATTGATGCGTACAAAGAAATCATGAATATGCAAATTTAGTGAACGAGGGTAGATGAAAATGCCGGAACAGGTACAAAAGGTTTTAGACAGAATTCTAGAATGGTGGAAAAAATTCAATACAAAACAAAAGACACTGCTGATCAGCATTGTGGCAGTTGTGCTTGTGGCTCTTGCGATTCTTGCGGCAGTTGTTTCCAAGCCTAAAATGGTAACATTAGTTACCTGCGAAACAACAGCAGAATCCGGGCAGGTCAAGAACATACTTGACTCTGAGAATATTTCCTATGAACTCTCCGCTGATGGACTTGCATTTAAGGTAAATGAAAAGGATTACGCAAATGCTTCCATCGTTCTTGGAACAAATGATATCCCAACCAGCGGCACAAAGTTAAGCGATGTGTTTGATGGCGGTTTCAGCTCCACCGAGGCGGATAAAACCAAAAAATACAAATTATATCTCGAAGAGTATTACGCTGAGAAGTTAGAGACATTATCGAATGTAGATGCAGCGGCAGTGACATTAGACTTACCGGATGAAGATGGGACAATCCTCTCCAAAGGGGAACAGGCATATGTGACTGCAATCCTGACACTCAATGGAACGATGGATGAGGAACAGGCAGCCGGACTTGCAAAGTATCTTGCAACCAATGTTGGAAATGATGATACATCCAATGTGCTGATTCTTGATAACGGTTCCAATGTACTTTTTTCAGGTCAGGATGATACATCCGTGACAGGAAATGCCAACAACCAGTTGTCTTTAAAGACCAAAGCCGAGAATCAGGTAAAAAGTCAGGTGAAAGATGTTCTTGTAGGATCATCACTGTTTGACAATGTAGAAGTCGGTCTGAATCTTGCGATGAACTTTGACCAGACCACAGAATCCACACATGAGTATTATGCTCCGGATGGACAGACAAACGGTATGGTGGGATCAAAGAGTGAATATGAATCAAATGCAGTCGGTGGAGCAGCGGCAACACCGGGAACCGATTCCAATGACGACGACACGACTTATGTATTGGAAGATAATGATTACACAAGTTCCAGCGTGTCTGAGACGAATACAAACTACCAGAATAATGAGAAGATCACAACAACAACACCTGCAGTCGGAACTGTTAATTATGACGGCTCATCCATATCTGCAGTCGCAACGAACTATGTGATCTATGATGAGGATACACTGCGGGCTTCCGGAACACTCGGTGACATGACCTTTGATGAGTATGTTGCTGCAAACAGTGAACCGGTAAAGGCGGAGGTAGATCAGGATCTTTATACGCTGATCTCCAATGCAACAGGCGTACCGGTGAGCAATATCACGATCATTGCATATGATCAGCCGATGTTCCAGTACAGCAAAGGAAGTACACGGACCATATCGGATTATCTGCAGATCATCCTTGCAGTATTGATTTTTGCACTGTTAGGTTATGTAGTATTCCGCAGCACAAGAAAAGAGAAAGCAGTCGAGCCGGAACCGGAACTTTCCGTGGAGTCTCTGCTTGAATCCACGAAAGAATCTGCAGATACATTGCAGGATATCGGATTCAATGAAAAATCAGAGACAAGAGTCCTGATAGAAAAGTTCGTAGAAGAAAATCCGGAAGCGGCAGCTTCATTACTTAGAAACTGGCTGAATGAGGAGTGGGAGTAGAATATGGCAACTGCAGATTACAATGGCGTTCAGAAAGCCGCAATCCTGCTGATTACATTAGGACCTGAACGTTCCGCAGATATTTTTAAACATCTGAAAGAAGAAGAGATTGAAGAACTTACGTTAGAGATCGCAAATACAAGAAGCGTGTCTCCACAGGTAAAAGAAGATATTTTAAATGAGTTTTATCAGGTGTGCCTGGCACAGCAGTATATCGCAGAGGGTGGTATCGGTTACGCAAAAGAGCTTCTTAACAAGGCTCTTGGACAGGACAAGGCTCAGGAGGTTATCTCCAAACTGACAGCGTCCTTACAGGTTCGCCCATTCGAGTTTGTGCGGAAGACAGATCCAAGCCAGCTTTTGAACTTTATCCAGGATGAGCATCCGCAGACGATTGCGATGATTTTATCATATCTGACAGCATCGCAGGCGGCTATGGTTTTAGGAGCACTTCCACCGGAGAAACAGGCGGATGTTGCAAAGAGGATCGCAATGATGGATCGTACATCACCGGATGTGATCAAAGAGGTGGAGCGCGTGTTAGAAAGAAGACTTTCTTCTCTGGTCAACCAGGATTACACGATTGTCGGTGGTGTCGATGCAATCGTAAATATCTTAAATACGGTAGACCGTTCTACAGAGAAACATATTATGGAATCTCTTGAAATTGAAGAACCTGAGCTTGCAGATGAGATCCGTAAGAAGATGTTCGTATTTGAGGATATCCTTCTTCTCGATGACAGAGCTATCCAGCGTGTTCTTCGTGATGTTGAAAACTCAGATCTTGGCGTGGCATTAAAAGGTGCAAACGAAGATGTTCAGAATGCAATCTTTAACAATCTGTCAAAACGTCTGGCTGCCATGATCAAAGAGGATATGGAATTTATGGGACCTGTGCGTATGAAGGATGTTGAGGAGGCACAGCAGAAGATTGTCAGTGTGATCCGAAAACTTGAAGATGCCGGTGAGATCGTAATTTCAAGAGGCGGAGGTGACGAGATTATTGCCTAATCTTTACAAACAATATTTCGTGCACAACGAGCCGAATAATAAACGTGTCATTAACTCAGATGATATTGTAGAAAAACGTTTAGAGAAGATGGCAGAGCTTAAGCGCAGGGAACAAAAAACAACGGATGAGAATGGCTTCTCAGCAGGAATTGTCGGTCCTGACACAGATTATGTGGAGGAGATCGACCATGCCGCTGAAGCAAAAAAAGAAGCTGAAAAAATTCTGGCGGAAGCACAGGCACAGGCACAAGCAATTTTAAATCAGGCGGAACAGGAAGCCGAAAATATCCGGGAGAATGCAAAAAATACCGGATATCAGGAGGGAAGACAGAGCCTGGAGAGTGAGCTGGTGGCGCAGCGTGAAGAGTTACAGAATGAATATCAGAGAAAACAGGAAACGCTTCAGAACGAATTCAGGGAGAAACAACAAAATATGGAAAAGGATCTGGTAGATGTGATCCTTGAGGTTTTTAACAAAGTATTCCATATACAGTTTGACCATAAAAAACACATTCTGATGTATCTCATTGATGATGCAATTTTAAATATCGAGGGAGATAAAAAATTCCGCATCAAGGTTGCTAACAGCAATGTAATGTTTTTGGAGAATCATAAAGAAGAAATCCTGGAACGAGTGGGAGCCGGGATTGAGATCGAGATTGTTGCAGATTCCTCCATGGATGGAAATTCCTGCGTGATCGAGACAGACTCGGGGGTATTCGACTGCAGCCTTGGTGTGCAGCTCGAAAATCTCATAAAAGATATAAAATCACTATGCTTATAAGGATGGTTGAAAGTGGACAGCAGGTATAACAAGTATTTACGACTGGCGGAGAATACATATTTTAAACGGCTTGGAAAAGTTGTTAAAATTGTTGGATTGACCATTGAATCCGTAGGTCCGGACGCAAAACTGAATGACTTGTGCAGAATTATCATTGATGAAAATGCTGACACCGTGGTAATGGCTGAGGTTGTGGGTTTCAGGGATAAAAGACTGCTTTTGATGCCTTATGAGAGCGTAGAGGGGATAGGAGTAGGATGTATCGTTGAAAATACGGGGCATCCTTTATCTGTTTCTGTAGGAAATGAACTCTTAGGGCATACCTTAGACGGAATTGGACGTCCAACGGACATTGACAAATTAGAAACACCGTATGAATATCCGGTCGATGCACAGCCTCCGGATCCAATGTCAAGAAAGATCATCAGTGAGGTACTTCCTCTCGGCGTGAAAGCGGTCGACGGATTGATCACAGTCGGAAAAGGACAGCGTATCGGAATTTTTGCAGGTTCCGGTGTCGGAAAAAGTACACTGCTTGGTATGTTTGCAAGAAATACAAAGGCAGATATCAATGTCATTGCCCTGATCGGTGAGCGTGGCCGTGAGGTGCGCGAATTTGTGGAACGGGATCTCGGAGAAGAGGGTATGAAACGTTCCATTGTCGTTGTGGCGACTTCTGACAAACCGGCATTGATCCGTAAAAAGGCAGCAATGACGGCGACATCCATTGCAGAGTATTTCAGGGATCAGGGAAAAGATGTGCTTCTGATGATGGATTCCCTGACACGTTTTTCCATGGCACAGCGCGAGATCGGACTTGCATCCGGAGAACCGCCTGTAACCAGAGGATATCCGCCAAGTGTCTATTCGGAGATGCCAAAACTGTTAGAGCGCGCAGGAACTTCCGATAAAGGATCAATCACCGGATTATATACAGTACTGGTAGATGGTGATGATTTTAATGAACCGATCACGGATACAGCCCGGAGTATTTTAGACGGACACATCATGCTGTCCAGAAAACTGGGACATAAAAACCACTATCCGGCCATTGATATTTTACAGAGTATTTCCAGGGTTATGAGTTCTATAGCAACGCCGGAGCATAAAGAACTGGCAGGCAGGTTAAAAAATGTACTTGCCACATACAATGAGGCAGAAGATCTGATCAATATTGGAGCCTATAAGAGCGGTTCTAACAGGAATATCGATTATGCCATCCAGAAAATCGATGCTGTAAATGATTTCCTGATGCAGAAGACCGACGAAAAATTCCAGTTTGAACAGGAGATTGATCTGCTGCGTGCACTTTTTAATGATTAGAGGTTGATAGCGTATGGCAAAATTTGCATATCGGATGCAAAGCATATTAGATATAAAAGAAAAAATGGAAGGCCAGGCGAAGATCGCATATGGAGTTGCAAATGCAAAACTCATGGATGAACAGGGAAAACTCCAGCAGATCATGATACGCAAGGCAGGCTATGAAAGCCAGGCGAGAAACCTGGTGAATGGAACCATTGATGTACCTAAGATCAAAGAATGCAAGCGGGCAGTAGATACCATGAAAACGATGCAGCGCAGCCAGATGATGAATGTGCATGTCGCAGAAAAAAATGTAGAGGCTGCCCGGTTAAAACTCAATGAAGTCATGATGGAAAGAAAGACGCATGAGAAACTGAAAGAGCAGGCGTTTGAAGTTTTTAAACAGGAAATGCAATATGCAGAGAATAAAGAAATTGATGAGCTTGTAAGTTACACCTATCATGAGGGAATGACAGAAACCCGGTAATTTTGACAGGGCAATATACGAGAAAGGCATGGACGAGATTATGGCAGAACAAAAGCAGCAGGAAGAATTACAGAAGGAAAATGAAGTTTTAGATAAAAAACAGTTAAAGGCGGCAAAAAAGCTGGAAAAAAAGAAGAAAAAACAGAAAAATCCGGATGATCTGGATGGAGATGAGGAAACCGTTGGTGGAAAAATCCTTGTGTTCTTTGTCACGATCATTATCATTCTGATCTGGCTTGCTATCTTTGCAATGCTGATCAAGCTGGATGTGGGCGGATTTGGTTCAGGAGTCTTAGCTCCTGTGATCAAAGATGTTCCTTATCTGAATAAGATTTTGCCGGATTCTGTCACAGAGGAGGTTTCCACGGAAGACAGCCAGTATGCATACACAAATCTGAATGATGCGATCAACCGGATCAAAGAGCTTGAGATTGAGCTCGCAGATGCCCAGAACAGTGCAGATTCTGATGCAGATTATATTGCACAGTTAGAGGAGAAGGCGAAAGAGCTGGATACCTATAAGCAGAATGAGGCAGATTTTGAGAAGGAAAAAGAAAAATGGTATGAGGATGTTGTCTTTTCGGAAGATGCTCCCGATATAAGTAATTACAAAGAGTATTATGAGAGCATTGATGCAGCAAATGCGGAAGTGCTTTATAAACAGGTGGTAGAACAGACTCTGACGGATGAACAGATGGATGATTATGTGAAGACTTATTCCAGCATGAAGCCGAAAGAGGCGGCGGCTATTTTTGATACAATGACAGATAACCTTCAATTGGTAGCAGATATATTATCGAATATGGATACACAGTCCAGAGGCGATATTCTCGGCAAAATGGATTCAGCGACGGCAGCAAAAGTAACTGAGATCATGGAGCCTTCAGAATAGAGGGAGAGATCAAAGAATCTTTTCCGGGCAGTGCATACTGCCAGACAGTAAGACGATAATGGAAGAAAGGAGGAGGCATATGGCAGGTACAACAATTTCTGAATTAGGAAAAATGTTTAACCAAAACTCACAGTCTGTGCAGGGAACAGGAAACAACACCAAAATTACCACTGGAAAAGTAGATTTTGGTTCCATGATGAAACAGTCTGGAAATCGTCAGGCAGCATCTTATGCAGGGATTGATCACAACGAAACAGTAAAGACAGCAGCAACTGTCGGTAAGGACACTGTAAAGGCAGCAGATGATTATCAGAAGTATCAGTACAAAGATAATACTATTGCATCGGAGACGAAGCAGGTAACATCTGAGGATGTTGTCAAGGATCAGTTTGACCAGTTTACAGAAGATGTAAAAGAAGTTCTGAAAGAGGAACTTGGCGTGTCAGATGAAGCAATTGAAGCAGCAATGCAGACATTGGGCTTACAGTTTCAGGATCTGCTGAATCAGAACAATCTTGCAAATCTTGTGGCAGAACTTACCGGGGCAAACAGCGTACAGCAGCTTTTGTGCAGTGAGCAGTTTGTAAATGTACTGCAGAGTGTCAATGACATTGGAAAAGATATTTTAAATGCACTTGGCATGAATCTGGAAGAATTTCAGAGCGCAGTTGTCAAAGTGATGGACGATAATGCCGGATCTTCAGATGCTGTTACCGGACAGGAAACAGAAACATCTGTGGATGAGGCAGTTGTTACAGATCAGACAGCCACAGAGGATACCAGTGCATCAACACAGAAATTTGTGGTAGAGGATGCAAGACAGACAAAAGCGGCAGAAAATACGCCTGTGGAAGAACAGAAAGTGACTGCGCAGGATACACAGTCTTCTGAGGTAACGGAAGATATTCCGGAACAGGAAACCGTACAGAATATTGAAACATCAGAGAATACGGCAGAGGATTCCACAGATCAGAACAATTCTTCTGATACAACTGGCAGGTTCAAGTTTACAAACGAGACAACACATACTGTAAATGAGGCGGTTGCCGCACCACAGAATCAGATGGTACAGGAATTTGCAAATGTTGAGACAGTAGAACCGTTACCGCAGAGTGTAAATACACAGGATGTGATAGATCAGATCGTAGAGTCCGCGAGAGTGATCCTGACAGAAGATAAGACGAGCATGGAGTTACAGCTGAACCCGCAGAACCTTGGAAAAATCATTCTTAAGGTTACCGAGCAGGAAGGTGCAGTGACAGCAAAGATCATGACACAGAATGCAGTGGTAAAAGAGGCATTAGAAGCCCAGACTGTAGAACTCAGACAGAATTTAGAGCAGGCTGGTGTGAAAGTGGATGCTGTTGAAGTGACCGTTGCAAGCCACGAGTTTGAGAAAAACCTTGAGCAGAATGCAGAGGGTGAAAAACAGCAGGGCGAGCAGCAGGAAAAAGAAAAAGGCAGAACCCGCAGATTAAATCTGAATGATTTAAGTGAATTATCCGGCGTGATGTCGGAAGAAGAAACTCTGGCAGCCAAAATGATGGCAGAGCAGGGAAACAGTGTAGACTACACTGCATAAGTTTTTAGAAAGGAGAGAGACAATGGCGTTAATTCAGCAGGTAAAAGATGGAAAATTTATAGATGAGACTACCGGTACAGGCAGTACATCAACAAAATCGTCCCAGAAAGATGAAAAGACCAACGAGCTTGGCTATGACCAGTTCCTGCAGATCCTATGTGCCGAGATGCAGTATCAGGATCCATTGGAACCGACAAGTAATACCGAGTATATTGCACAGCTTGCGACCTTCTCACAGCTGGAGTCACAGCTTAGTGTGCAGAGTACGATCGAGGCTTCTTCGGCAAATGATCTGGTTGGCAAGTATGTCATCATGAAAGTGACTTCATCTACAACAGGAGAGACAAGCTATATCGCAGGAACCTGTGATTATGTACTTCACAAAAACGGAGAGACATTTCTTTCTGTCAATGATGGACTTTATAACCTGAGTGATCTGGATACTGTTGCAGATGCAGATTATATGGAAGCAGTGACACTTGCAGAGACAATTAAATCCGCAATTTCATTACTGCCATCCAAAAATTCAATCTCGCTTGCAAACAAGGATGATATTGAAAAAATACGTAAGATGTATGATGGACTGAGCGATTACCAAAAGAAATTCGTTTCCACAGATTCCTGGAAGAAGTTTGAAGAACTTGAGGCAAGATTAAAAGAACTGATCAAGGCAGACGAATCTGCAGATGGATCTGACAAAACAGACAAATCCGACAAAGCGGAGGGAACAGACAAAACTGACAGCACAGGCAAGACTGACAGTACAGACAAGACGGATGGCACAGACAAGACGGATGGCACAGACAAATCCGAAGAAACAGGAAGTACAGACAAAACAGAAGAAACAGGAAGTGCAGGATCAGGAGATACAACAGATAACAGTTCAGACAGGACAGAGTAACAGGAGATGGGGTTATGAATAAAATTAATAACCAATTCACTTCGATTGAACAGATCACGGACCGTTATCTTGGTACCGGAAAAGGAAATTCCGCAGTCAATGCATCGGGATTGTCCTTTGAGGAAATTTTAAAACAGAAACAGGATGTTTCTGAGAGCTTGGAACTGAAATTTTCCAAACATGCCTCCATGAGACTGGAGAACAGAAAAATCAATCTGTCGAAAGAACAGAGCGAACGGCTGGAGAGTGGAGTTCAAAAAGCAAGTGAAAAGGGAATTCGGGAGTCACTCGTAATCGTTGATTCTCTGGCATTCATTGTAAATGTCCCAAACAAAACAGTTGTGACAGCAATGGACCGCACGGAATCCGATGACAACATTTATACCAATATTGATGGCGCAGTGATCATGTAGCTGGACCTTAGGGGAGCAATCGGTTTCTGACTGACAGAAGAAACCAGACACCCTGCGCCAAAAGAACTTTAGGAGGTCATTTCATTATGATGAGATCAATGTACTCTGCTGTGTCAGGTTTAAAGACACATCAGACAAGAATGGACGTGATCGGTAATAATATCGCCAACGTCAACACCGTAGCTTTTAAATCTTCTTCCGTAACATTCAGTGATATCTTATACCAGACCACTTCGAATGCATCCGGAGCAAATGCAACAACCGGTACCGGCGGTGTCAATGCAAAGCAGATCGGTCTCGGTACAACAGCGGCAGCAACCAAAGTCAGCATCACTTCTGCAGGTGCATCTGAGACAACCGGAAATCCATTTGATATCCGTCTGACTGATAAAAATTCAACGAACTTCTTTATTGTAAACAATGGTTCTGAGAACGTATTTACTCGTTCCGGTTCTTTCTACGTAGACGGCTCCGGTAACTTATGTATGTCCTCAACAGGTTATACAGTTATGGGATGGCAGGTTGACGAGACAACAGGTGAGATCCGCAAGGACACTGTTTCGGCACTCCGTATCATGCAGGAGAAGAACCTGACTTCTGCACCGGAAGCAACCACACAGGCAACCATCGCCGGTGTGCTGGATGAGAATGATACAGATGTTAAAAATGATGCCGGCAGGGTAATGAACTTAAACTTCTACGATAACCTTGGTTATCAGTATACTGCGAAGTTTGCAATCAAGTCTACTGGAACAGATGGAAAATATACCGTTGAACTGACATCTGTTTTGGATAGTGATAATCAGAATATTACTGCTAATCTTACAAAGCAGCAGATGTCGCAGCTTTTCGGTAATTACGATGCAAATGCAACACTTGGACAATATGGCCTTTCAAAGGATTATGAGTTTAAAAATAATAAATATGTGCGCAAAGCAGATAACAAAGAATTTGAAGTTGATAATACAGATTCTACTTTGTTTAAAGCAACAGATGGTTCAGGTGATACAGTTGGTATTACAGAAATTTTTTCTGGTATTACAACAACCATTGCTAATAATATAAAGAATGGTACGAATAACTATAAGGTAAAACTTGATACTACAACTGGACAGGCAACGGTAACAGGTGAGCAGACTTCTTATGACCTGTTATTTGATACAAGCACAGGTAAGTTTGCTTCCATTGGTGGTGATACCCCATCTACAATGCTGAATATGTCTGCACTTTCTTCTGGTTTGCTAAATAATAACGGAAACTTCCAGAATATTACTGTAGACTTCTCTCAGTGCTTAAACTACAACAACAGCGGTAAATCCACGATCGGCGCAGATGCCGGAGCAGTGGACGGTACAACCGGAAAAGGACGCAAGCTTGGTGCAATGACAGGTATTTCCATTGACACAAACGGACGTATCTATGGTACATATGACAATGGTAATACGGAATTGCTGGGACAGATCGCAGTTGCACAGTTCTCCAACGCTTCCGGTCTTGAGAAAGTCGGAGAGAGCTGCTACCGCACAACCTTAAACTCCGGTGAGTTCGATGGAATTGGTGTGGAGATTTCCGCAGACGGTTCTTCCATGACAACCGGTGAGCTGGAAATGTCAAACGTAGACCTTTCCACAGAGTTTACTTCCATGATCACAACACAGCGTGGTTTCCAGGCAAACTCCCGTGTTATTACAACTTCCGATACCTTATTAGAGGAACTTGTAAACTTAAAACGATAATATAAACTGAATGGGGGAATCTATAAAACGTTATAGATTCCTCCTTGAATAAGAAATAGTATAAAAAAGTAACGATTATTTAGTAAATATGTTCCATACTACAACAAGATATGGTATACTAAACGTTGTTTCATTGTTTTTATTGTCTGTTAACAATAAGGAAAGGATGAACACTATGATCGAAGTGACAAGATTAAATGGTACACAGATTTTGGTGAATGCGGATCTGATCGAACTTGTCGAAGAAACACCGGATACCGTGATCACTTTCACGACAGGACGAAAAATAATTGTAAAAGAAAGTAGACAACAGATAAAAAGTTTAGTAAAATCATATAAGCGGGAAATTATGGAAACTGGAATTGAAGCAGAAAATGAAAATTAAATTTTAAATATATTAACAAGGATGGCAGGTGGAAGATATGGATATCGCATCTTTAGCCGGTATAATACTCGGCGCAGTAATGTTTGTATTCGGTGTTTTCAGTAATGGTGGATTTGAAGCTTTGAAAAACATGGTTGATCCGGCGTCTATCATCATAACAGTCGGAGGTTCTATCTCCGGTGTACTGGCAGCACACAAGTTACCGGATTTCATTAATGGACTGAAGGGTATTACACTTACCTTCAAGGAAAAGGCAGAAGATCCGGCAGAGACGATCAAAAAGATCATTGATCTCTCGAATGTGGCGAGAAAAGAAGGCTTGCTCGCATTAGAGGAAGCAGCCAATGATATTGAAGACGATTTTATGAAAAAGGGCGTAATGCTTGTTGTGGATGGTACGGATCCGGAACTGGTCCGCGGCATCATGGAGACAAGCCTGTCCTGTATGGAAGAAAGACATAAGAAAGTAATCGCATTGTGGGAGAAATGGGCAGAATTAGGTCCTGCATGGGGTATGATCGGTACCCTGATTGGTCTTGTTAACATGCTTAAGAATCTGGAAGATGCATCAACTATCGGACCGGCTATGGCGGTTGCCCTGCTCACTACATTATATGGTTCATTGATCGCCAACTGGCTTTGTAATCCAACTGCGTCAAAGCTTAAGGTGAATAATGAGAGAGAAGTTGCAATAAAAGAAATGATCGTGGAAGGATTGCTTTCCATTCAGGCAGGTGAAAATCCGCGTGTCATTGAAGAAAAGCTGAAATCATTCCTGACACCGCAGGCAGCAGGAAGTCTCGGGGAAGGTGATGAAGCCGGAGGTGAAGCATAGTGGCAAGAAAGAAGACAGAAGAAGCACCGGCAGGTTCTCCGGCATGGATGGCGACGTTTAGTGATCTTATGAATTTACTTCTCTGCTTTTTCGTGTTGCTGTTTTCAATGTCAACAGTGGATGCTGAGAAGTTTGAGATGGTGATCGCATCCTTGCAGAGCAGTTTTAGTATTCTGCCAAGTGGTGGAGCGTCTATTGGAGATGGCGAGATGGTTTCTTCCGGTGTAAGCCAGCTGCAGATGTATGACATTTATTATAATCAGATGGCAAATACCCAGACAACAGATGATACGTCAGAAAGTTCAGATGTTGCAGAAGAGTACAAAGAGGAAGCGCTTGCCGAATCAGAGCAGATGGCAGAACAGGTGCAGGATCTTGTAGCACAATATGGCATACAGGATCAGGTGGAAATTGATTTTAATGCGGAATATGTACTGTTGAATTTAAATGGTGCAGTGCTGTTTGATTCTGGAAAATCTGAGATCAAGTCAGAAGCCTATCCTTTGATGGATAAGATTGGAAAGATTCTTCAGAGTTATCAGCAGAATATGATTGAGATTGAGGGACATACCGATAATGTTCCGTTCACTCATTCTTCAAAATATGAAAACAACGATGTACTGTCTATGTATCGTGCACTATATGTGGCAGATTATATGCGCAACATCACAACGATTGAACCGTCGCATATCAAGTCATCCGGAAGGGGCGAATATGTTCCGATTGCCGATAATTCTACACCGGAAGGCCGGGCACGTAACAGGCGCGTCGAGATAAAGATATATAATTCATATTATTCCGAAATAAATTAATTAACAGAAGAAAGGCACAAACAATGAAAAAGAATCTGATGACAGTAATTATCCTTGCATTAGTTCTGGTGAATCTCGTTTTGACTGCAATTCTTGCGTTTACGATCATTCCTCAGACGAGAAAATCAAATCAGCTGATCGATAAGATCGCATCAGCAATCGATCTTGAGCTGGAAGATGGAAGCAGCGAAGATACCGCAGCAGTTCCGGTGGAAGATATTGAAGTTTATGATATCGAATCCAGCTTTACCGTTAACTTAAGCCCAAGCGGCGATGGAAAAGACCATGTTGCTGTATTTTCTATAGGATTATCGCTGAATACAAAGAGTGACGGATACAAGAGCATAGGTACAGAAGGATTGAAAGCAAAGGAAACATTGATTAAAAATGATATCAATACCATTGTTTCCGGATATACCATGGAACAGTTCCGTGAGGACGAGCAGAGCGTTAAGGATGCTATCCTGGAAGATTTACAGGATATGTTTGGCTCTGACTTTATCGTTGGGGTAAGTTTCTCCAGTGTAAATACGCAGTAAATTAGAATGCTAGGTGGTGAAAGAGAATGGGTGAAGTCTTATCTCAAAATGAGATAGATAGTCTTCTGCAGGCATTGAGCAGTGGTGAGCTTGATGCTGAGGACATGAAAGTAAAAGACGAAAAACAAGTAAAAAATTATGATTTTACCCGTCCGGCAAAGTTCTCAAAAGAGCATTTGCGTACGTTGGAAATCATTTTTGAACATTATGGAAGACTTCTTTCGACGAACTTACCTGTTTATTTGAGAAAAACAGTACAGGTGGAAGTGATGAATTCAGAGGCGGTTACCTATTCTGAATTCACGAATGCACTGTCAAATCCGGTTTTACTCGGATTGGTGAATGTATCGCCTTTGAGTGGCAGTATTATTATAGAACTTGCAGACAATCTGGGATATGCAATTGTTGACCGAATGCTCGGTGGATTGGGAACTCCGTTAGATAAGCCAAGAGATTTCTCCGAGATCGAACTTTTGATTCTGGAGAGAATCTATAATGTGTGCGTCAGTCTTTTGCCGGAGCCATGGTCGAGCGTCTGCGAGATTTCTCCGAGATTGGAACGAATTGAGACAAACTCCCAGTTCGCACAGATTATATCACCGACAGAGATGATCGCGCTTGTGACATTACATATTAAGATTGGTGATGTGGAAGGACTTATGAATATCTGTCTTCCATATCTGACATTGGAAAGTGTCATGGACAAGCTGAATACGAAGTTCTGGTATTCCAATCTTCAGGAGCGTGATGATAAACAGTATACAGATGCAATCGAAGCTTTGATTTCAAAAGCGAAGATTCCTGTCAAGGCAGTTTTGGGAACAAGCACGATTTCTGTAGATGATTTTGTAAATCTACAAGTTGGAGATATTATCCGGCTGGATTCAAGTGTGAATCAGGATTTGAATATATTCGTCGGAAATATAAAAAAATTTACTGCTCTGCCGGGAGCTGTCGGCGATAATTATGCAGTAAGAGTTACATCAGTGGTAAGAGAGGAGCAGTAGTAATGGATGGTGTTTTGTCACAGGAAGAAATCAGTGCTTTGCTGAATAACCCGGATGATGCAAATCAAAATGATTTGCTGACAGATGCTGAAAAAGACGCGATTGGCGAAATTGGTAACATCAGCATGGGAACAGCGGCAACAACATTGTTTTCCCTTGTAAATCGTAAAGTAGATATTTCAACGCCGGTTGTATCTTTTGCAACATGGAGTGACATCTGTGATGCATATGAAAAACCGTGTGTATTTATCCGAATTGCATATACAGTTGGTTTGGATGGAAGTAATATTCTTGTTTTAAAAGAACATGATGTAAAAGTCATTACAGATCTGATGATGGGTGGTGATGGAACAAATACGGATGGGGAACTCGGGGAGCTGCATCTGAGTGCAATCAGCGAGGCGATGAACCAGATGATGGGTTCCGCAGCAACATCTCTTTCTTCCATGCTGAATAAGACGATCGATATCAGTCCACCGGTTGCAGACCTTGTGGATCTTCACGATAATATTGATGAGGGATCAATCGCAGATTTTTTATCCAGTTCATTTGTTAAGATTTCATTTAAGATGGAGATCGGAGATCTGGTAGACAGTGAGATCATGCAGTTGTATCCGGTTTCCTTTGCAAAAGAGATGTGCGCAAGCATTACAAAGAATATGGAAGCGGATACCAATTCCACATCGAACGAGGCAGAAAAGGCAGTGAGTGCACAGCCGGTTTCACCACAGCCTCAGATGGAACAGCAGATGGGTCAGCCGATGGGAGGTCAGCAGGTTATGGGACAGCCGATGATGGGACAACCAATGATGGGTCAGCCGATGATGGCATCAAATATGACTCAAATGTATACACAGCCGGTCAATGTACAGCCGGCACAGTTTCAGGCTTTTAATCCAAGTATCGCACAGGTTGCAGGAGCAGAGAATATCGGATTGATCATGGATGTTCCGCTTGAAGTGACAGTAGAACTTGGAAGAACAACAAAGTCGATCCATGAGATTTTGGATTTCGCACCTGGTACGATCATTGAGTTGAATCGAATTGCCGGTGAGCCAATAGATATTCTGGTAAACGGAAAATACGTTGCCAAGGGTGAAGTCGTAGTAATTGAAGAAAGTTTTGGTGTGAGAATCACTGAGATTGTGAAATAAGATAGGAAAGAAGAGGAGAAACAAATAATATGGCTAAAATAATGATTTGCGATGACGCAGCATTTATGAGAATGATGATTAAGGATATCTTAACAAAGAATGGTTATGAGATTGCTGCAGAGGCAGAAAATGGACAGAAAGCAGTAGAAAAATATCCAGAAGCAAAACCAGATCTTGTATTAATGGATATCACAATGCCTGAGATGGATGGTATTGAAGCATTAAAGAAAATCAAAGCATTAGATCCGGGAGCAAAAATCATTATGTGTTCTGCAATGGGACAGCAGGCTATGGTTATCGAAGCAATCCAGGCAGGAGCAAAAGACTTTATCGTAAAACCATTCCAGGCAGAGCGTGTTCTTGAAGCAGTAAAAAAAGTTGTAGGTTAATATGATATTACTCAGTTCTGCATTAGGCAGTTTTATCCAGCTACTTGGTGTATTGATTATCTTTCTTTTTGTGTTGGTGATCACTTACTTCACAACAAAGTGGATCGGTAATTATCAGAAAACAAATTTTGCAAATAAAAATTTGCAGATCGTGGAATCAATACGTGTTGGAAATAATAAGTTTATTGCAATTGTAAAAGCAGGTGAGGTTTATCTTGTCGTTGCTGTGGGAAAAGATGATGTGACACTGCTCACACAGCTTACAGAAGATCAGTTGAACGAGGTACCGGATTTCTCTGCGATACAAAATAAATTTCCAATGGATGGAAAGGCTGAACAGGAGAATTTCCGCGAGGTATTAAACCGGGTGAAGGAACATTTTCCTAAGAAATAGGTTTTGATTATGACAAGAGTGAAAAAGACATATTGTACGGTGTCATTAATTGTGGCAATGGTGGTACTTGTTCTGACGCTTTTCTGGTCAGTGGGTGGGACAACTGTGTATGCAGCGTCCATGGATCCGGACAGTATCACAACATTTGATGGTGACAATTCTGAGGGTGGTGTCACCAGAGCTGCAGAGGACAGTACAAATGGATTGACAATTTCATATAACAATGATGGCGGATCATTGTCGGCACCGGTGAAGATGCTTTTAGTATTGACAATTTTATCACTGGCACCGTCGATTCTGATCATGCTGACTTCTTATACAAGAATTATCATTGTATTACATTTTCTGCGTACCGCTATTGGAACGCAGACCGCACCACCTAATCAGGTATTGATCGCGTTGGCTTTATTTTTGACATTTTTCATTATGTGGCCGACTTTCCAGCAGATCAATACAGAGGCGATACAGCCTCTTGACAAGGGTGAGATTACAACGGAAGAAGCATTTACCATCGCACAGGGACCGATCAGGGAATTCATGTACGGTCAGACGCAGGAAAAAGATTTAAAGCTGTTTGTGGATATTTCAGATGAAACCTATGACAGTTATGATGATGTTCCGATGACGACTTTGATCCCGGCATTTATCTTAAGTGAATTGAGAACTGCATTTATTATCGGTTTCGTGATTTATATTCCGTTTATCGTAATCGATATGGTCGTGGCATCCGTGCTGATGTCCATGGGTATGATGATGCTGCCTCCGACGACGATTTCCCTGCCATTTAAAATATTGCTTTTTATTCTGGCAGACGGATGGGATTTAGTGATCGGAAGCCTTGTAAAAACGTTTTATTAGTGGAATCTGAGGTGATGAGATATGATAACAGAGGGACAGGTTCTTGATATCGCAAAAGATGCAATTTATTATATTATTATCTGTAGTGCCCCGGTTTTGATAATTTCGCTGGTGGTTGGTCTGGTTATCAGTATTTTTCAGACAGTCACTTCGATTCAGGAGCAGACACTTACATTTGTACCAAAGATTCTGGCAGTATTTATTGGATTGATGGTATGTGGTTCGTGGATTCTGAATCAGCTGTCGGAATTTGTGACGACCTTATGGTCGAACTTCAGTATTTATCTTGGATAGGTTTGACATATGGTGCAGTATTCATTTTCATTGGAAAATTTTGAAATTTTTATCTTAATACTTGTTCGCGTATCCTGCTTTGTATACATTGCACCTTTTTATGGGATGTCGAATGTGCCGAATCAGGTGAAGATAGGGCTTTCTGCGATGATCGCACTTCTGGTGTCTGGGTTTGCAGATGTTTCACAGGTTGAATATACCGGGCTTATAGGATATGCAGTCATTGTTTTGAAAGAGGGAATTACAGGGTTGCTGATCGGACTTGCTGCAAACGTTTGTAATTCCATTATTTTATTTGCGGGTAATATCATTGATATGGATATCGGTCTGTCAATGGCAACAGAATTTGATCCGATCAACAACACGCAGGTAACATTAACTGGAAATCTGTATAATTATTTTATACTGATGCTGCTTGTAGTAACCGACATGCATCATTATATATTACGGGCCTTTGTGGATGCATTTACAGTCATACCGGTCAATGGACAGGTGTTTGACTGGGAGCATCTGATGAAATCCATGACAACTTATATGGGAGACATGTTTGTGATAGCATTCCGTATCATTTTGCCGGTATTTGCATGTATCATGATCTTAAACTGTATCCTTGGTATCATGGCGAAGGTTTCACCGCAGATGAATATGTTTGCGGTAGGTATGCAGATGAAGATTATGGTTGGATTTGTTGTACTTTTTCTGACCATATCATTGCTGCCAAGTGTGGCAAATTTCATTTTTACGGAAATGAAAAAATTGATGGTACTTTTTATAGAAGGAATGTATTGACTTGGAACAGCAGAAACAGTTACATTTGATCATGGAATGGGATCTTCAGTGGTTTGCAAAGGACGGACCCGGTGGTGAAAAAACCGAACCGGCGACAGCAAAGAAACTGAGGGAGGCAAGAGAGGACGGCAAAGTCGTAAAAAGTAAAGAACTGACTGCGGCATTTGACCTGATCGTTTTATTTCTTGTCCTGAAAATTTTTGTTTCATTTGTGGGTAACAGACTCATGAATAGTTTTGTGGATATCTATGGCAGGATACCGGATTTTGTAAGGGAGAATGCCGTTGATGTGACGGAAAAGTCAGTCGCAGCGCTTATGTCCGATGCACTGATACAGATTCTGATCGTCTGTGTTCCCTTTTTTGCATTTGGATTTGTTGTGACGGCGCTGATCAGTGTGATCCAGGTTGGATGGAAAGTGACAGGAAAACCGTTGCAGCCAAAATTCGATAAATTTAATCCAATCAATGGATTTAAAAGAATTTTTTCAAAAGATTCTATTTTTGAACTGGTCAAATCTATTCTTAAAATTTTTGTTATCGTCTATGTGGCATATACCTCGATCAGAGGTCATGCACAGGACATTTTTATCCTATATGAGATCCCGCTGATGCAGGCGATCATGCTTTGCGGAACGGTGATCATCAATGCTGGTCTGAAAATCAGTCTCGTCTATTTAGTGATCGGTCTGGCAGATTTTATTTATCAGAAGTATCGTTTTAATGAAGATATGAAGATGACCAAACAGGAAGTGAAGGACGAGTTTAAAAATACAGAGGGTAATCCGGAGATCAAAGGCAGACAGAGACAGCGTATGCGTGAGGCTTCCAGAAGACGTATGATGCAGGACGTTCCAAAAGCGGACGTTGTTATCACGAACCCGACTCACTTTGCAGTTGCGATCAAGTATGATGCTGAGACATCAAAGGCACCGGTTGTTCTTGCAAAGGGAGAAGATTATCTGGCACAGAAAATCAAAGAGGCTGCCAGAGAACATCATATTGAGATTGTGGAAAACAAACCACTTGCGCGGATGCTGTATGCAAACGTGGATATCGGACAGGAAATTCCACCGGAACTGTATCAGGCAGTTGCCGAGATCCTCGCAATGGTTTACAATATGAGAGAAAAATAATTTGAGAGTGACTAAGGAGGAAAAGGCATGAAAAAAGCGGACATTGGCGTAGCGTTATATTTACTTGCGGCCGTTATTTTTTTCATTGTTCCAATCAGTTCCACCTTGTTGGATGTGATGATCGCGATCAATATTTCTATCGCGTTAATTATACTGTTTAATACATTGTTCGTGAAGGAAGTGCTGGATATGTCTTTCTTCCCGACTCTTTTACTGTTCACGACTATTTTCAGAATTTCACTGAACGTGTCATCTACCAGGCTGATTCTTTCAACAGGCGCACCGGGTAATGTTGTCACAACGTTTGGTCAGTTCGTAGGTGGCGGTGATCTTGTCATTGGTGCGATCATATTCATCGTACTCATTATTATCCAGTTTGTAGTTATTAATAAAGGTTCTGAGCGAGTTGCAGAGGTAACAGCACGTTTCACACTGGATGCAATGCCGGGTAAACAGATGGCGATCGACGCTGACTTAAACACCGGAGCGATCACAGAGAAGGAAGCAAGGGAGCGCAGAAATAAGATTCAGGAAGAATCCGCTTTCTTTGGTTCCATGGATGGTGCTACAAAGTATGTTAAGGGAGATGCAACGGCAGGTCTTATCATTACATTTATCAACCTGATCGGTGGTACGGTCATGGGCGTGATGGGTCAGGGATTAAGCTTTGCAGAGGCGATCCAGCAATATGGTATCCTTACCATCGGTGACGGACTTTGTTCCCAGATCCCATCGCTTCTGATTTCTCTGTCAACCGGTATTCTGGTAACGAAAGCTTCCAAGGAAGCAGATTTTGGAACTGTTCTGGTAAGCCAGCTTTTTGGTATTCCGAAGGTACTTTATCTGGTTGGTGCAACGCTTGCATTTTTGGGGATCACGACACCTTTGACATGGTATCTCTTTGTCGGTCTTGGCCTTGTGTTCATCATTTCCGGACGTATGATGGATAAACAGATCCGTGTGGAGAGCATTGAGGAGGAAGTGAGTGAGGCAGAGACGGAGGCAGAGGAGATACGCAAACCGGAAAATGTTGTTTCACTGCTTCAGGTAGATCCGATCGAACTGGAGTTTGGATATGGTATTATTCCACTGGCAGATGTCAATCAGGGTGGCGACCTTCTTGACCGTGTTGTCATGATCCGTAGACAGATCGCCTTGGAACTTGGTACGGTTGTGCCGATCATCCGTCTGCGTGATAATATCCAGCTGAATCCGAACCAGTATATTATTAAGATCAAGGGTATTCAGGTGACAGAGGGAGAGATCCTTTTTGACCATTATATGGCGATGAATCCAGGGTATGTAGAGGAAGAGATCACTGGTATTCCGACCTTTGAGCCATCCTTCCATCTGCCTGCGATCTGGATCACAGAGAGTCAGAGGGAGAGAGCGGAAAGCCTCGGATATACCGTTGTCGATCCGCCATCCATTATTGCTACACACCTGACAGAGGTGATCCGAAGCCATATTGCCGAGCTTTTGACAAGGCAGGATGTACAGAATCTGGTCAACAATCTGAAAGAGAGCAATCCGGTTCTTGTGGACGAACTCATACCAAAATTGCTTGGTCTTGGTGAAGTACAGAAAGTATTACAGAATTTATTGAGCGAGGGAATTTCCATCCGTGATCTTTTAACTATTTTTGAAACACTTGCAGATCATGCCGCTGTGACAAGAGACACGGATGTCCTGACAGAATATGTCCGTCAGAGTCTGAAGAGGGCAATCTCAAATAAATTCTTCCCGGCAAATGAGACAACCAGTGTGATCACTTTAGATCCGAAGATCGAGCAGGAGATTATGTCGTCAGTCAAACAGACAGAGCAGGGAGCATATTTAACCTTAGATCCTGAACGTACCAAGGCTATTATGGCATCTTTGGAGCAGGAGGCTGCAAAGCTTGAAAATATGGGAAAAACTCCGATCGTTATCACTTCACCGATTGTCCGTATGTATTTTAAGAAACTGACAGAAGATTATTTCAAGGATCTGATCGTTGTTTCATACAATGAAGTGGAATCGAATATTGAATTACAATCAGTAGGGATGGTGACAGCATAAATGACAATAAAAAAATTCCAGGGAAAAACACAGGAAGAGGCAACAGAAAAGGCAAGACAGGAGCTTGGAGCCGGAGCTGTTGTGATGAATGTAAAAGAAATCAAACCAAAGGGGCTTTTCAATTTCTTTAGGGGTTCTACCTTTGAAGTTACTGCAGCGATCGAGGAGAAGGAGCAGTTTTTAAATGCTGTCCAGATGGCAGCAATGCAGCAGAAAAAGATTGAAAATATTAATCTTGCCGCAGATGAGAAGATCAGTATTCCGCTTCCGGCAGAAAAAACTGTTGAGCCAGCGCCTTCCTATCAGCGTCCGGTAACACCAGAAAAAGAGGTTGTGGTGAATAAGAGCGAAAGCGATATTGAAAAGAAATTGGAAAATCTTTCCAATATTTTGGAAAAAAAGCTCAGTGAAGATGGATCAAGGAAGGCAGAAATGCCGGTAACTCCTGAGGCATCTCCAAAGAATCTTGAAAATTTCAAGTTTATGAAGATGCTCTACCGTACCATGCTGAGCAATGATGTAAATGAAAAGTATGTCAATCAGATTCTTGATGAAGCTGAGAAGGTTACAAACAGCGGAAGCAATGTTGATATTATCCTTTCCAATGTTTATCAGAAGATGATCTTAAAACTTGGAGAGCCAAATTGTATTGACTTGTCAGGAAAGAAGCCGCGTGTTATATTTTTTGTAGGACCTACAGGCGTAGGCAAAACAACCACGATCGCCAAGATCGCTGCAAAGTACAAGGTGGAGCATGACAAAAAGGTTGCTATGCTGACAGCAGATACTTACCGGATCGCAGCGGCAGAACAGTTAAAGATTTATGCCAATATTTTAGATGCACCGGTGAAGATCATTTACTCTGCGGAAGAACTCAATCAGGCTTTGGAGACACTGGCTGAATATGACCTTGTATTTGTGGATACTGCAGGTTTTTCCCATAAGAATGAGGAACAGCGTGAAGATATTAAGAAACTGGTCAATGGTCTTGATCTAAAATATGAAAAGGAAGTTTACCTTGTTTTAAGTGCAACAACGAAGTATAAGGATCTTATGGAGATTGTTGACATTTATAGGGAAATCGCAGAGTATAAGATTATTTTTACAAAATTAGATGAAACCACTTCATTTGGCAATATATTAAATATCCGGTTATATTCAGGGGCAGATCTGTCTTATATGACAAATGGACAGAGCGTTCCGGATGATTTTGAGGTATTTAATACCCAGATGGTGGTAAAACAACTGCTCGGAGGAAAGTAACAGATGGATCAGGCAGAGGAACTGCGCAATGTGATCAAAAAACAGAATCAGAGAACAAAGAAGCCTGCCAGAATCATCACTGTCACAAGCGGAAAGGGCGGTGTGGGAAAATCCAACATTGCCGTAAATCTTGCAGTCCAGTTTCAGCGGATGGGTTTGAAAACGATCATTTTTGATGCAGATATCGGACTTGCAAACGTGGAAGTGATGTTTGGAACAATTCCCAAATACAGCCTGAACGATCTGATCTATCATGACAAAGAGATCGAGGACATCATTACGGATGGACCGGAGGGGGTTGGCTTTATTTCCGGCGGCTCCGGTATTATGGGGCTGAGTAATCTGACACTGGATCAGATCAGTTATCTGGTAAAGTCAGTGGAAAAGCTTTCTGCGATCGCAGATATTGTGATCGTTGATACGGGCGCAGGGATTTCAGACAGTGTCATGGAGTTTGTTGCGTCCAGTCCGGAGATTTTACTTGTGACTACACCGGAACCAAGTTCACTTACGGATGCATATTCGCTATTGAAGATGCTTTACCGCAATCCAAAATACGATAAGAATGAATCAGTGATCCATGTACTGACGAACCGCGCTGCTTCCTTTGGTGAGGGAAAGATGGTTTTTGATAAACTGGAATCGGTTGTAAAACAGTTTCTGGATGGCTCTATTCATTATATTGGAATCATCCCACAGGATGCGATGTTAGAGAAAGCGGTGCGGATACAAAAACCGGTTTCTATCGTGTCACCGAATGCAAGGTCTTCAAAACGGTTTGAGGAACTGGCACAGTATTTAGTGTCTGGCGGTGAGCAGGATTCTACAGAACAAAATGCTTTCAGGCAATTTCTGACAAAATTATTTAACCTTTCATAAGGAGAGGAGCTATATGGCATTTACAGATTTGATAAAGCCTGGTGACAAGATCGATATCAGGTTATTACAACAGGTTGAAAATGAGGAGCGGACTGGCGATACGGTTAAAGTTTACAAGAGCCAGGTTCTTGATATAAATAAGCGTGGCAATCTTGAGATTTCAATGCCTACAGAGGGAACAAAACTGATTCTTCTTCCTCTGGATGTACGTTTGGAATTTGTTTTTTATTCCGGAGGATTCTTATATAAAAGCATCGGACAGATTGTAGAGCGCTTCAAGCGGGATAATATTTATACACTGGAAGTAGAGCTTAAAACACGGCTGGAAAAGTTCCAACGCAGGGAATTTTACCGATATGAATGTTCCATTGATTTTAAGTTTTTTGAACTGACGGAAGAACAGGCAGATCTCGCAACAGTGGAAGAGATTTTTGCCCAACTGCGCGATGAGCATTTTAATGACAAGATACGGACAGGTACGATCGTTGACATCAGCGGTGGAGGCATCCGCTTTAATTCAGATACGGAGTTAAGGAGTGGAGATCATATTCTTGCGGTAGCACATCTCGCAAATGAAAGAATGAATCAGGAATTCCATATTGTTGGGTCTGTTATTTCCTGTGAGAAGAAGGAACAGGTTACGGAAAAGAAATATGTTTCCCGCGTTAAGTTTATGATCAAAGACGACAGAGTACGAGAGGATATTATCCGATATATTTTTGAAGAGGAACGATTAACACGTCAAAAGGATAAAAGGTAGCGATTATGAAAAAAAATATTCTTGTTGTTGATGATTCTGCACTCATGAGAAGGGTTATATGTGATATAATCAATTCAGATGATACATTTCAGGTAACAGATGTGTGCCGCGATGGGCTGGAAGCATACGAAAAGCTGAAGGTCAACCGTTATGATGGTGTGATTCTTGATGTGAATATGCCAAGAATGGACGGTCTTGAACTTTTGGAACGTCTGCAGAAGGATCACATTAAGACAAATGTGATCATGGTCAGCACCATGACAACACGGGATGCGGATGTGACAATCCTTGCGATGGAGCGTGGAGCAGTTGATTTTGTCACAAAACCAACAAATATCATTGAGGCAAAAGGGGATGCGTTCCGGAAAGAGATCTTAGGTATTTTAAATGCCGTTTTAAAGACAGAACGGATCAGCCTTACAGAACGCAGACCAGCAGTGGCAGCTGTCAGTGCTGTGCAGAAACGCAATACATCGGCAGAAACAAGGTATAAGAATAAAATTGTTGCACTTGCATGTTCTACCGGTGGACCAAAAGCTTTACAGAGTGTAATTCCTTATCTGCCGGCAAATCTGGATGCTCCAATGGTTCTTGTGCAGCATATGCCTGCCGGGTTTACCAATTCCATGGCGAATCGTCTGGATGAGATCAGCAAGATCCATGTAAAGGAGGCCGAGAATGGAGAAGTCCTGAAAAAAGGAACTGTTTACATTGCTCCGGGCGGAAAACACATGGAAGTAAAGAAGTGCCCGGATGGCTCACATAAGATTGTATACAACGACATGCCACCAATCGGTGGACTGAAACCGTGTGCAAATATTACATATGATTCTTTGCGGACATGTGGATATGATCAGGTTGTGTGTGTTGTACTGACAGGAATGGGAGCAGATGGAACCAATGGAATTCTGGAATTATCAAAAGTTAAACCAATTTATACGATTGCACAGGATGCAAAGACATGTGTTGTTTATGGCATGCCGAAAGCAATCGCGGAGACGGGACTTGTAAATGAAGTTGTCCCGCTGACAGAAGTAGCAAATTCAATCACAAAGAATGTGGGGGTAAAATAACATGGATGTAAGCCAGTATCTGGAAATATTTATTGATGAATCAGAAGAACATCTGCAGACATTAAGCGATTGTATCATGGTTCTTGAAAAGGAGCCGGACAATAAAGATACGATCAATGAAGTGTTCCGTGCCGCACACTCTTTAAAGGGTATGGCAGGTACCATGGGCTTTAAGAGAATGCAGCATTTGACACACGATATGGAAAACGTATTTCAGGAAGTACGAAGTGACCGTGTCAAAGTTACAAGTGGAATGATCGATCTCTTATTCAAATGTCTGGATGCATTGGAAGGTTATGTTGGCAATATTAAGAGTACCTCCGATGAGGGAACAGAAGATAACGAAGTTATCATCAAAGAATTAAATGACTTTATTGCAAAGGCAGACGGTGAGGCAGAAGCAGAGAATAAAGAGGTTTCTGAAGTAAAAGAAGCAGCACCGGCAGCAACTCAGGAAGAAAAAGAGGGACAGGAAAAAATCGAACTCACGGAGGAAGAGAAAAAAACAATCCGTGAAGCTGAATCGAATGGTCAGCATATTTATGCCATGACAGTTCATATCCAGAAAGACTGTCTTTTAAAAGCAGCCCGTGCATTCCTTGTATTTAAGGCTGTAGAAGATTTTGGACAGATTTTAGTATACCGTCCAAGCTCACAGGATATCGAGGACGAGAAGTTTGAATTTGATTTCAGCTTTTTCCTTGCTTCCGAAGAGGAAACAGACAAGATCGTAGCTGCAGCAAAAGCGGTTTCTGAGATTGAAAAAGTAGATGCAGAAGAAATCCATCTTGAGGAATATTTGAAAGAAGCAGCCGCACAGGAAGAACAGCAGGCAAAAGAAGCTGCAACGGAACAGAAGGAAGCACCGGCAGAAGTTCCGAAAGCTGCTGAGAAAAAAGCACCGGCTGCCGCAGCAAAGAAACAGACGAATGCAAAACCGGTAACCGGAAGAACTGTCCGTGTGGATATTGAAAAACTGGATGCCCTGATGAATCAGGTATCAGAGCTTATCATTGCAAAGAACAGTCTGGTTTCCATCAGCTCCAATGAGAGCGGTGAATATCAGAACCAGTCTTTCCATGAGCAGATCGAATACTTAGAGCGTATCACAACAAACCTTCATGAGTCCGTTATGAAAGTTCGAATGGTACCTATCGAGAGCGTTGTGAATAAGTTCCCACGTATGATCCGTGATCTTTCCCGTAAGTTAGGAAAGAAAATGGAATTGTATATGACTGGTGAAGATACAGAGTTAGACAGAACTGTAGTCGACCAGATCGGTGATCCGTTACAGCATTTACTCCGTAACTCTGCTGACCATGGTCTGGAAGACAATGCAACCCGTGTAGAGAGAGGAAAACCGGAAGTTGGTTCTATCTTCTTAAAAGCTTTCCAGGAAGGTAATAATGTTATCATTGAAGTTGGAGATGATGGTAATGGTATTGATGTCGCAGCGGTAAGAGACAAAGCGGTTGAGCGCGGTGTTATCACAGCAGAGCAGGCAGAGAACATGAGCCAGAAAGAGATTATCAATCTCTTATTCCTTCCAAGCTTCTCTATGGCAAAGAAGATCACCGATATTTCCGGACGTGGTGTTGGACTTGACGTTGTAAAATCCAATATCGAAGCACTTGGTGGTGACGTTGAAGTCCGCACACAGCTTGGCGAGGGAACAACTTTCATTGTCCGTCTGCCGCTGACACTTGCAATTATCCAGGCATTGATGGTTGAGATCCGCGATGAAAAATATGCGATCGCACTTGGATCGATTGCGAATATTGAGAGTATCCCGGTAAATGAGATCAAATATGTTCAGGCTCAGGAGGTGATCCATCTCCGTGGTGCCGTTATACCATTGATCCGTCTTGATCAGGTACTGGATATGGAAGAAAAGCAGGAAGAACCGGAGAATCTTACGGTTGTTATCGTTAAGAAAGGTGACAGTCTTGCAGGTCTTGTTGTAGATAATCTGATCGGACAGCAGGAGATCGTTATCAAATCTCTTGGAAAGTATATCACCAACAATAAGATCATCAGTGGCGCAACCATTCTTGGCGATGGTGAAGTTGCATTAATCCTTGACGTTAATACATTGATGTAATGGAGGAGACGAATATGGAGAAAAATATAGATATCGCTGAAAACGATGCAAAACAGTATATTGTTGTAAAAATCGGCAGCGAACAGTACGGAATTGATATCAGCTATATTGACAATATTGTGCGCATGCAGAAAATTACACGTGTTCCTAAAATCCAGACATACTTTAAGGGTGTTATCAATCTTCGTGGTGAGATTGTACCTGTTATGAGTGTGCGCAAGAAAATGAATCTGGATGATGATGTAATCACAAATGCCAGCAGAATTATTATTTTGAAGCTTGAGGAAAAAGGAACCATCGGAATCATTGTAGATGAAGTAAAAGAAGTTGTTACTTTAGGTACAGATGAGATTGATAAAGCAAGCGGAAGCAAAGACGGAAAAGCAATGTTTATCAATGGTGTTGGTAAGCATGGGGACGAACTGATTTCTTTATTTGAGATCAGTGCGATTGTAGAAGAAAAAGAAAATGCGTAATTCCATAAAGTGAGACCTTTCCTATAAGGTCTCACTGTGTTTATTATGCAAAAACAGATGGAGAAAATAAATGGCAAAGTATACGTTAGATGAAGTAAATGATATGTACGTGGACGTGCTTAAGGAGATTGGAAATGTCGGCTCCGGTAACGCAACGACCGCGATTGCAAATATGGTCGGTACCCGTATTGACATGAAAGTCCCAAATGTAAAATTGATGGACATCGGGAAATTAGGCGGTGCAATCGGACCGGAAGAGGACACTGTGATCGGTATTTTCCTTGAAGTATCGCATGATATTGAGGGAAGCATGATGTTCTTACTGGATTTAGAATCGGGACATTATCTTGCTGACAAGCTTTTAATGAAGGAAAATGCGGTTCATGAGCAGATGGAAGTTTTTGATGAAATGGAACTTTCCGCATTGAAAGAAGTAGGTAATATTATTACAGCGTCCTATCTTTCGGCACTGGCTTCCATGACGAATTTAACGATTTTACCATCTGTTCCGTATATTTGTGTCGATATGGCGGCTGCTATTCTGAGTGTCCCGGCCATTGAGTTTGGCCTGGTTGGTGACCGTGCATTATTGATCGAAACAGAGATTTGTGCAGATGTGGCAATCAGAGGTTATTTTATTCTGATGCCGGAACAGGAATCTTATTACAAAATATTATCAGCACTTGGATTGTCGCTATAAGGAGTTTGTATGGGGAATATCATTAAAGTTGGAATGGCGGATTTGAATGTATGTAAAGCTCCTGACGGACTCACAACACTTGGACTTGGATCCTGTATTGGCCTGACACTCTATGATCCGGTTACAAAGATTGGCGGCATGGTACATTATATGCTTCCAGACAGCACAAAAGTGAGCAACAATTCAAATAAGGCAAAATTTGCAGACACAGGAATTGAAGAATTATTAAAAAAAGTCATTGCTGCAGGGGCAAGTAAGACAAGGCTTGTTGCCAAGATTGCTGGCGGTGCGAAGATGTTTGAGGTCAGTGGTTTATCAGATGTCGGAAATATCGGCGCGAGAAATGCAGAAGCAGCAAAGAAGATTTTAAAAGAAAAAGGAATCCGGCTGGTTGCCGAAGATACCGGATTAAACTATGGACGTACGGTTGAGTTACATTGTGATACCGGAGAATTCTTGATAAAATCAGTAGGAAAGCCAATTAAAACTATTTAAAAGTCGTTAAAAACGTTTTTAGTGGAGAGATTATGAAAACAAAAGGCATACCGGCAGTTGTGATGCTGCTTGCAGGGTTTGTTACATGCATCATTGGAATTGTACAACATATGGAAACGGATGTTTTTATCAAAACATTGCTTGCAGTTTTAATTATTTTTTATGTGTTAGGATGCATTGTGAAACTGGTTCTTGACAAAAACTTTAAAGAAATGGATGAACCTGAAGAAAAACAGGAAGAGTCCGGAGAAGAACAGACACAGGAACAGTCAGACTCGGACGGGGAGAAGAAGAGTGAATAACTTGAACCTGGGGGCTTCATATGAAAACGGTAGATAGAGAAAAACTCTGGGAAGAATATCAGAAAAAAAAGACACCGGAGTTAAGAGAAAAACTAATAATAGAATATTCACCGCTTGTCAAGCTTGTTGCTGGAAGATTGAGCATGTATCTCGGATATAATGTGGAATATGATGATCTTGTAAGTTATGGTATCTTTGGTTTGATTGATGCGATCGATAAATTTGATCTCGGAAAAGAGGTTAAGTTTGAAACATATGCGAGTCTGCGGATCCGAGGAACGATATTAGATCAGATCCGTAAAATGGACTGGATTCCAAGAACTGTCAGACAGAAACAGAAAAAAATCGATGAGGCGATCAAACAGGTTGAAATGCGTACCGGAAAAAATGCTTCAGATGAGGAGATTGCGCAGGAATTAGGACTTTCAGAAGACGAACTTACCACATGGCAGTCGCAGCTTAAAGTCACGAATGTCGTCTCCTTAAACGAGTATCTTGAACAGGGCGCGGAACCGGTGATGGATGCGCGGAGAAATTCCCATTTTATCCAGCCGGAAGATAAGGTTGAGGAAGAAGAACTGAAACAGAAACTGGAAGAATCCTTAGAGGTTCTGACAGAGAAGGAACGTAAGGTGATTCTTTTATATTATTATGAAGATTTGACACTAAAGGAAATCAGCAGCATTCTTGAAGTATCGGAATCGAGAATTTCCCAGCTTCATACGAAGGCTCTTTTGAAAATGCGCAAAAAGCTTGGAAATTATCTTGGAATTCTCATAGACAGAGAGTAGAGGTGATCATTATGTCCATCAGACCAGTTGATTTTAACGGAATGATACAACGCACGCAGGACGTGAGTACTTTAAAACAGAATGAAGACAACAGACCAGTGGTGGAACAGCAGACGATTTTTTCACAGGAAATGAAAAAAGCAGAGCAGAATCTTCATCAGGTGGTTCATGCCCGGGAAAAAGAGAATGCCGGTTATCGTTATGATGCCAAAGAAAAGGGAAATGGGCATTATGAAAAGGAAGAACGGAAGAAAAAAGACAAGAAGCAGCAAAAGGCTGACAATGTTTATTTGAAGGGACAGACTTCCGGATTTGATATCAAGGTATAAGGAGCAGAAACATGACGACGATTGAAATTATCTTACTTCTGGTTGGATGTGTTTTTATGATCGGAAGTTTTTTCATCAGCGAAAAATTATCTTCTTCAGAGTTGAATAAGATCGCAGAATTAAGTGAAGATGAATTAAAAAAGATTATTGAACGTGAAGTGAATAATGCTGGCACACAGATGGATGATGTGATCGAACAGAAAATCGAAGAAGCCGGTGAACAGGCAGAGCGTGCCATGGAAAAAGAGTCTAATGAACAGATCATGCAGATTCATGAGTACTCTGAAACAGTTATGGAATCCATGAAGAAAACACATGATGAGATCATGTTTCTTTACAGTATGTTAAATGACAAACATACCGAGATGACATCTATGACAGGAGATTTACAGCGTCTGGCTGCAGATATCCGAAATTTACAGGAAAATATGTCCGCGAAAGCAGGCACTTCAACCAGAAAACCAGTTGCAGAATCCCATGTTGCGCAACAACCTGTAATGAAGCAGAATGCAGTTGTACAACCGATGACAGAGACGATAGATGTGCAGCCGGAACCTGAAGTTCAGGTGAATCGTTTCCAAGAGATTCAGGAATCTGAACAGAAAACAGAAAAACCGGAAACAGCGGATGCACAGGGCATGTCAAATGATATGATTTTAAAACTTTATGAGCAGGGACTGAGCAAAGTCGAGATTGCAAAACAATTGGGACGTGGCCTTGGCGAAGTGAATTTAGTGATCGAATTGTATAAAGGGGACGAAAATCTGTGAAATTAAAATATTATTTAAGAGGTCTTGGCATTGGAATTATTGTCACAACGATTCTTCTGATGATTGCATTTGCACTGCATAAACCTACAATGTCAGATGCGGATATCATTGCAAGAGCAAAACAGCTTGGAATGGTTATGCCGGAGGATGAAGAACTGTTGCAGGACACTGAGACAACAGAGAGCACGGAAGTGACAGCAGTTCCTGAGACGGAGACTGCACAAATTGAGGAACAGACGACAGAGGCTGCTGCAAATATAGAAGAACCGGTGGCTGCAGAGGAAACAGAGAATCCGGAATCAGAGATGACAGATACAGAAGTGGCAACAGAAGTATCATCAGAGGCAAATGAGGAAAACAACACAGCCGTGAATGCAGCGCCGTATACATTGGTTGTAAACAGAGGAGATGTGTGCAGAATTGTCTGTGAAAATCTTCAGGCAAACGGAGTTGTGGACGATGCGGAGGCATTCCGCAAGTTCCTTGGACAGAAGGGCTTTGCATCTTCCATCAGTGTTGGAAGTTATACCATTCCTTATGGATTAGATTATGAGGAAATCTATCAGATTTTAAAACTTGGTCCTCAATAGAAAAAAATGCTTGCATACAGGAAAAGCCTGTGCTATAATCTACAAGGCTCAACTTGGAAGAAAAGAATCTTCCGGGAAAAATCACATGTGCTGACTTACAGACCGGTGCCAGATTTGGTTGTCTGCAAGAATGATACACATGGAAGAAAACAAAACCATGGAGGTAAAAAAATGAGTGTTATTTCAATGAAACAGTTATTAGAAGCAGGTGTTCATTTCGGACATCAGACAAGAAGATGGAATCCTAAAATGGCTCCATACATCTACACAGAGAGAAATGGTATCTATATCATCGACTTACAGAAATCTGTAGGTAAAGTAGATGAAGCTTACAAAGCTATGTCTGATATCGCTGCTGAAGGTGGTACAATCCTTTTCGTAGGAACAAAGAAACAGGCTCAGGATGCTATCAGATCTGAAGCAGAGCGTTGTGGAATGTTCTATGTAAACGAGAGATGGTTAGGTGGTATGTTAACAAACTTCAAGACTATCCAGAGCCGTATCGCAAGATTAAAAGAGATTGAGACAATGGCAGCTGATGGTACTTTCGAAGTATTACCTAAGAAAGAAGTTATCGCTCTTAAGAAAGAATGGGAGAAATTAGAGAAAAACCTTGGTGGTATCAAGGAAATGAAGAAAATCCCAGATGCTATCTTTATCGTAGATCCTAAGAAAGAGAGAATCTGTGTTCAGGAAGCTCATACATTAGGAATCACATTAATCGGTATTGCTGATACAAACTGCGATCCAGAAGAATTAGATTATGTAATTCCTGGTAACGATGATGCTATCAGAGCCGTAAAATTAATCGTTTCTAAAATGGCAGACGCTGTTATTGAAGCAAATCAGGGTGCAGAAGCTTTAGAAGAAGTAGCTGAAGAAGTTGCTGTTGAGGAAGAAGCAGAAGCATAAGAAGGACCTACAATATGCTGTCTGGTTAACCAGACAGCATATTTTTTAAAAACATTTATTCATATTGGAGGATACGAAAATGGCTATTACAGCAGCTATGGTAAAAGAACTGCGTGAATTAACAGGCGCAGGAATGATGGATTGTAAAAAAGCTTTAGGCGAGACAGACGGAAATATGGACGAGGCTGTTGAGTACTTAAGAAAAAATGGACAGGCAAAAGCTGAGAAGAAAGCAAGCAGAATTGCTGCAGAAGGTCTTTGTACAGTAGTTGTAAAAGATGACAAGACAGCAGCTGTTGTCGAAGTTAACTCTGAGACAGACTTCGTTGCTAAAAACGAGACATTCCAGCAGTTCGTAAAAGCTGTTGCAGAGCAGGCTGTTGAGTCTGATGCAGCTGATATGGATGCATTCATGGAAGAAAAATGGAATGAGGATCCATCTAAGACTGTAAAAGATGCTTTAGTAGAGAAAGTTGCAGTGATCGGTGAGAACCTTAAAATCCGTAGATTTGAGAAAGTTGTTGCTACAAACGGATGTGTTGTATCTTACGTACACGGTGGCGGTAGAATCGGTGTTATCGTTGAGGCTGAAACAGCAGTTGTAAACGATGCTGTAAAAGAAGCTTTAACAAACCTTGCAATGCAGATTGCAGCTTTAAATCCAAAATATGTTTCAAGAGATGAAATCAGCGAAGAATATATCGCACATGAGAAAGAGATTCTCTTAGCTCAGATCATGAACGATCCAAAAGAGTCCCAGAAACCAGAGAAAGTGATCAATGGTATGATCGAAGGACGTGTAAGCAAAGAATTAAAAGAAATCTGCTTAGTAGATCAGGTTTATGTAAAAGCTGAAGATGGAAAACAGACTGTTGCTAAATATTTAGACGAAGTTTCCAAAGCAGTTGGTACACCTGTAAGCGTTAAGAGATTTGTTCGTTTCGAGACTGGTGAAGGTATCGAAAAGAAACAGGAAGACTTTGCAGCTGAAGTTGCAGCTCAGATGAACGCATAATAAAAATTTGATTTTAGAAATACCCTGAGGACAATCCTGTTTTCAGGGTATTTTTTTGTCGATAATTTATAAAAATGGCTGTAAAATATTGTTGAAAAAGCCTTGCCAAATATTGGAAAGTATCTTATCATTGTGTTTATAGAAAAGTTAACATAACTATTACAAACGTAGTGCTGATGTTACACTGACCAGAAAATAAGAAGGAGTGTTATAGTCATGGAAACAAAAGAAAAAGTATCATTTATCCACTCCATCGCAGCGAAGATCATGTTAATGGTGGTTGTGATGGTGGCTTTATCGCTTATGGCGTGTATTTCAATCGCAAATGTAAGGTCTTCGGCGACAGTAAGCAATGTCAACGAGAATTTTATTTTAAGCCTTACGGAGTCAGCGGCAAAAACATTAGATAAGATTCCGGCAGAAGTAGATTTTTCCACCCAATTTGCGGCTGTCATGCAGGATATGCACATGGAAGGTGTATCGTCTGCCTATGGATATCTTGTAGATTCTGACGGCACGATGCTTTATCATCCGACTGCAGATAAAATTGGGAAATCTGTGGAAAATGAGGTTGTAAAGGGCGTTGTGAGCCAGCTGCAATCAGGCAATATCCCGCAGGATGCGGTTGTAACCTATAATTTTAACGGAACAGTCAAATATGCTGCATATGCACTGACCTCTGACCACAAGATTGTTGTGATGTCTGCGGATAAAGGTGAGATCATGGAACCGATCACCAATATGGTCAGGCTGATGGCGGTTACCATGGGTGTCTGTCTGATCATCTGCTGTCTGGCTGCATGGCTTTTGACAAATATGATCACAAAACCAATTCACCAGCTGACTTATATTATTACCAGAACTGCTAATTTTGACTTTACCCATAACGCTAACAGCAGAAAATTATACAGCAGAAAAGATGAAATAGGGATTATGGCAACTGAGATGCATATTATGCGCAAAAATCTGCGTGATATAGTTGCCAGTATCCAGGATGCAGGACAGAAGATCAATGAGAATGTGTCTGAGTTAAACGAGGTTACGGATACAGTAAACCAGATGTGTTCCGACAACTCGGCAACCAGCCAGCAGCTTGCAGCCGGTATGCAGGAGACAGCAGCGACAACTGTCACGATCAATGAGAACGTGTCCCAGATCAAGGGAGAAGCTGAAAATATCAATGCCATGGCAGAGGAAGGCGCAAAGAATTCAGAAACTGTTATGGATCGTGCTTTACAGCTTCGTACCAAGACTGTCACCGCAAGCAATAAGACAATGGATATTTATAATTCTGTCAAGGAGAAAGCAGAAAAAGCAATTGAAGGCTCCAAAGCAGTTGAGAAGATCAATGAACTGACAGGAACTATCATGGAGATTTCTTCCCAGACAGGTCTTCTGGCTTTGAACGCATCCATTGAGGCGGCAAGAGCAGGAGAAGCAGGAAAGGGATTTGCTGTAGTTGCAACTGAAATTGGAAGCCTTGCAGACCAGACTTCCCAGGCAATTGCCAATATCAGTGCGATTGTAAAAGAAGTAAATGAGGCAGTCGGCAATATGTCGGGATGTCTGGAAGAGACAACAGAGTTCCTTGAGAAGAGCGTATCTGCTGATTATAAAGATTTTGAACAGGTAAGCGAACAATACAAGGATGATGCGAATGTATTTAAGAACAGCATGGAAGGAATCAAGACATCCATGGCGCAGCTCGCAGGCGCGATCGAGCAGATCGCAAGTGCTTTGAGCGGCATCAATGATACGGTCGGTGAATCCTCTGTCGGCGTTACGGATATTGCAGAAAAAACTTCCGGCATGGTAGAGAAGACATCATCCGCAACAGATAAAGTAAAAGAATGTTATCAGTGTGTAGATGAACTGAGAGATATTGTTACTAAATTTACATTAGAGTAACAGATTTGTAATTGGATGAGGAGGGGCAGAGCTGTTTTGACGGCTTGCCCCTTTTAAAATAGGAAAATTCTGACAATAATTGCAATAATTCGAAAAAATCATACGATTATAAGCTGTTTTCTGCTTTGAAAAATCAAAAAATGTGTTACAATAGATAGGAGACAAATGATAAGCTTGGGGGTTATTCCATGCAGGATAAAGATGCAGAGGCAATAAATAATCAAAGAAAACGAAGAAAAAGAATCGGACGGATTCGGAATGGTATTATAATGACGATTGCCGGATGGATCATCCTGTCGATGATACTGATCATTGTTTTATTTGTGCAGGTAATAAAGATTCAGCATAAATTAGATAATATTGTGACAGTCAGTTCAAGGGAACAGGTTCAGCAGGAAAATGCGCAGAAACCGGAAAGCGCAGGGGAGTCTGTTTATACCGATGTCACTGAAGCAACAGAGACACCAAAAACCTATGAAGCTGTGACACCGCCGGCTACCGGCATTTCAGAGGAAGAGAATCTTGCCGGGGAGGGCGATATACATAAGGTATACCTGACTTTCGAAGACGGACCTTCTGATCATACAGGAGAGATTCTGGACATATTGGCTCAATATGATGTGAAGGCAACTTTTTTTGTGGTCGGGAAAGACGATGAAGAATCCAAGGCATTGTATCAGAGAATAGTGGATGAGGGACATACACTTGGAATGCATTCTTATTCCAACAAATACAGTCAGATTTATCAGTCGGATGAGGCATTTGAAGAAGATTTTGAACGTCTGCGCGATGAATTGTATCAGGTCACAGGAGTGGACAGTATTTACTATCGTTTCCCAGGTGGAAGCAGTAATCAGATCAGTAATGTACCAATGAGTGATTTTATCCATTACCTGAATGAAAAGGGAGTTATTTATTATGATTGGAACGTTTCTGCGGGAGATGCAGCATCGAATGCATATTCATCTGAGGAAATAGTTGCGAATGTGATGGATGATGTAGTAAAATATAAAACGTCAGTTGTTTTGTTACATGACGCATCGGATAAGTCAGCAACGGTAGAGGCTTTAGCACCATTGATCGAGGCATTGAATGAAATGGGCGCTGAGATCTTGCCGATTGATGAAGATACATCAGTTATTCAATATGTAAAAGCAGACAGTATTGATTAACTAAATATAAATGGAGGAAGATTATGGGATTTTTTAAAGATTTTAAAGATGATTTTTCACAGGCAGTAAATGAATTGATGCCGGGTGAGGACAATTTAGAAGATGGCGCAGCAGATGAAGATTTAGTTGTGAACACTTTGGAAAATGAAGTGGATGTTGAATCTGAACTTTCCAAATTAGATGGTCTTTTAGAGCAGGTAACTTCACAGACTGCAAAACAGCAGACTTCAGTGCAGAATCAGCCAGTTCCGTCCGCACCGCAGCCACAGCCACAGCCAGCAGGTGAACCAAAAATCGAACAGCCAGTAATGCCAGCAAATCAAGTTAAAAACACTCAGGAGGAAAGAAAAATGGCAGACAATGTAACACCAGTTGTCAATGAGACAAAACCAGTATCAGATGAGGTATCTGTAATTACAGAAGGAACGATTATCAAAGGAGATATCGTATCAAACGGATCTTTAGATATCAGAGGAAATGTTCAGGGAGATATCGGATGTAATGGAAAACTTGTTGTAACAGGTACTGTAACAGGTAACAGCAATTCTTCTGAATTTTTTGCTGATGCAGCTAAGATTGAGGGAGAAGTCGTAAGCACAGGTACTGTTAAGATCGGACTTGGCTCTGTTATTATTGGTAATGTAACATCTACATCTGCTGTTATTGCAGGAGCAATCAAGGGCGATATTGATGTTCAGGGACCAGTTGTTGTTGATACATCCGCTGTTGTTATGGGTAACATCAAATCCCGTTCTGTACAGATCAACAATGGTGCAGTCATCGAAGGTTTCTGCTCCCAGTGCTACTCTGATGTTGATGTTGAGAGCCTTTTTGCTTCCAAGAATAATGAATAATCCAGAAAGGAAACGGATTCATAAATGAAACGAGTTTTTTTGAAATTAAGTGGAGAAGCATTAGCCGGTGAAAAACACACTGGTTTTGATGAACCAACCGTTACAGAAGTTGCAAAACAGGTAAAACAGATTGCAGACAAAGGAATCCAGATTGGTATTGTGATCGGTGGAGGTAATTTCTGGAGAGGAAGAACTTCCGAGACAATCGACAGACCAAAGGCAGATCAGATTGGTATGTTAGCAACCATTATGAACTGTATCTATGTATCTGAGATTTTCCGTTCTGTTGGAATGGATACAGAGATTTTTACACCATTTTTATGTGGAAGCATGACAAAGCTTTTCTCTAAAGATGAGGCAAATAAATGTTTCAATGAGGGAAAGATTGTTTTCTTTGCAGGTGGAACAGGTCATCCTTATTTTTCTACCGATACGGGAATCGTATTACGCGCAATTGAGATGGAAGCGGAAGGCATTTATCTTGCCAAAGCAATTGATGGCGTCTATGACAGCGATCCAAAGCTGAATCCGGCTGCTAAGAAGTACGATGAGGTATCTATTCAGGAGGTAATTGACCAGAAGCTCGCTGTAGTAGATCTTACAGCATCCATTATGTGCATGGAAAACAAGATGCCGATGTATGTGTTCGGATTAAATGAAGAAAATAGTATTGTAAAGGCCATGAGTGGAGAATTTAATGGCACAAAGGTAACAGTTTAAGGAGGCTAAATCCTCTGCTCCTGCGTGGGCAGTCGCATTTTGCTTCGCAAAACAAGGAGGCTAAATCCTCTGCTCCTGCGCGGGCAGTTGCATTTTGCTTCGCAAAACAAGGAGGATTAATATGGACGAGAGATTAGTTCAGTTCGATGAGAAAATGCAGAAAACAATGAACAATTTATCAGAGGAATTTGGAAGTATCCGTGCCGGACGTGCCAATCCACATGTTCTTGATAAATTGAGAGTTGATTATTACGGAACACCAACACCTATTCAGCAGGTGGCAAACGTAAATGTTCCGGAACCTAGAATGATTCAGATTCAGCCATGGGAAGCTTCTATGGTAAAAGAGATTGAGAAAGTGATCATGACATCTGATCTTGGAATCAATCCTACCAATGATGGAAAAACAATCCGTCTTTTATTCCCGGAACTGACAGAGGAAAGACGTAAAGATCTTGCAAAAGACGTAAAGAAGAAAGGTGAGAGTGCAAAAGTAGCCATTCGTAATATTCGTCGTGATGCAAATGATTCCTTCAAGAAACTTGCAAAAGAGGATGTTTCAGAAGATGAGATCAAAGCATTGGAAGAAAATGCTCAGAAGATGACAGATAAATATATTGCAGCTGTCGATGAAGCAGTAGAAGTTAAAACAAAAGAAATTTTAACTGTATAAATAAATTGACAGAATAAAAGAAAGAGTGGGGGCATGAGAAAATCGTGTCCTCATTTTCGTAACTTATAAAAGAACAATATTTTGCAATAACAGCGGAACAAAAAAAAATTACAAAGTTTTGTGCCGTTTGACTGGAACAGAAAGGATATACAAAGAGCATGAAGATTCCACAACATGTAGCAATTATATTAGATGGAAATGGAAGATGGGCAAAAAGCAAAGGAATGCCAAGAAATTACGGACATACGGTCGGGGCTAAGAATGTGGAGACAGTCTGTCAGGCAGCCCATGATATGGGAATTAAATATCTGACCTTATATGCTTTTTCTACCGAGAACTGGAACCGGCCAGATAACGAAGTAAATGCATTGATGAAATTACTGGAATCTTATCTGAAAAATTGTATTAAAACTGCGGATAAGAATAATATGCGTGTCCGGGTAATTGGAGATACCACAAAGCTCAGTGAGAAGTTTCAAAATCAGATCAAAGAATTAGAGTCTGCATCTGCACACAACGATGGTTTGAATCTGCAGATTGCAATCAATTATGGAAGCCGTGATGAGATGCTCCGGGGCATGCGGAAAATGTATGCAGATCTCCGTGACGGCAAATTACAGGAAAACGAGATCGATGAGACGCATTTTGAAACTTATCTGGATACGAAAGATATTCCGGATCCGGATCTGTTGATCCGCACCAGTGGAGAACAGCGTTTATCGAATTATCTGTTATGGCAGCTGGCTTACAGCGAATTTTATTTTACGGAAGTTCCATGGCCGGACTTCCATAAAGAAGAATTAGAAAAGGCAGTCGAAGCATATAATAAACGTGACCGCAGGTTTGGTGCACTCTCAGAGGAGGATGGAGAAAAATAATGTTTAAGACAAGATTATTAAGTGGAATCGTGTTAGTGATCGCAGCACTGGTTCTGATCATTACAGGCGGAGATGTTCTGCTGATCTCAACACTGATTATTTCCTATATTGGTATGTTTGAATTATATCGCATTTTTCACATTGAAAAAGAGGCGGTTGGAATCATTGGTTATCTGGCAGCGACCGTGTATTATTGTAATCTGAAATTTGCATTTTTGCCGGATACAATGGTGTTTGTATTAGGGGTTTTGATTCTTATGATGTTCGCATATGTATTTACATATCCGAAGTATAAGACGGAACAGGTACTTGCAGCATTTTTTGGTGTGTTCTATGTTGCTGTGATGCTTTCCTATGTGTATCAGACGCGTATGATCGAGGCAGGTGCCTACATTGTATGGCTTGTTTTTCTGTGTTCCTGGGGATGCGACACCTGTGCATACTGTGTAGGAATGTTGATTGGGAAACATAAAATGTCGCCAAAATTAAGTCCGAAGAAATCAGTGGAGGGCGCTGTCGGCGGTGTTGCAGGTGCAGCGCTTCTTACGATTATTTATGGCATGATCTTTAAAAGTGCCATGCAGATTGATCAGACACATGTCTGGATCATGGCAGGAATCAGTGCGGTTGGAGCGTTGATCTCTATGGTTGGGGATCTGACTGCATCTGCCATCAAGCGTAATTATGAGATCAAAGATTATGGAAAACTGATCCCGGGGCACGGTGGTATTTTAGACCGTTTTGACAGTGTGATCTTTACTGCACCGATCATTTATTTCCTTGCAGTGAACTTTATTAAATTATAAGATAAGGAACTCATAAAATATGAAAAAAATTGCAATTTTAGGTTCTACCGGTTCTATCGGTACACAGACACTCGATATTGTAAGAGAGCAGGGGGATATTCAGGTAGTTGCAATGGCTGCCGGAAGTAATATCAGTTTGTTAGAAGCGCAGATGAGGGAGTTCAAGCCATCACTTGTCAGTGTATGGGATGAAAAAAAGGCGAAAGAACTTCGTACAAACACAAAAGACCTCGGCATAAAAATCGTGTCCGGCATGGAAGGACTTCTTGAAGTATCGGTGATCCCGGAGAGTGAGATTTTAGTGACCGCAATTGTTGGTATGCTTGGAATCAGACCAACGATTGCTGCGATCAGAGCAGGAAAGAAAATTGCTTTGGCAAACAAGGAAACACTTGTCACTGCCGGACATATTATTATTCCGCTTGCAAAGGAATACAAGGTACCGATTCTTCCGGTGGACAGCGAACACAGTGCGATTTTCCAGTCGTTGCAGGGTGCCGGAGATAATAAGATCAGCAGGATTTTACTGACAGCTTCCGGTGGACCATTCCGTGGAAGAAAATCAGATGACCTTAAGAATATACAAGTGGAAGATGCCCTGAAACATCCAAACTGGAGCATGGGAAGAAAAATTACGATCGATTCTTCTACATTGGTAAATAAAGGACTGGAAGTGATGGAAGCAAAATGGCTCTTTGATGTGACTTTAGATCAGATTCAGGTTGTAGTACATCCGCAGAGTGTCATTCACTCTGCTGTAGAGTATGAGGATGGAGCAGTGATCGCACAGCTAGGCACGCCGGATATGAGACTTCCGATCCAGTATGCACTTTATTATCCGGAGCGCCGGAATCTTTCAGGCAGGAGACTGGATCTGTTTGAAATTGCAGATCTTACCTTCGAAAAGCCGGATACCGATACATTCCGCGGGCTTGCACTCGCATATCAGGCAATGGAAAAGGGTGGAAACATTCCGACTGTATACAATGCTGCCAATGAGAAAGCAGTCAGTCTGTTTTTAGACCGGAAGATTTCTTATCCGGAGATCACAGAGTTGATCGAGGCATGTATGGAAGATGCAGAGTTTATCGATCATCCGGATGTGGATGAAATTTTGTGGACAGAAGCAGCTGCTTATGAGTTTATCGAAAAAAAGATGAGTGCAAAATAAAACGCATTTAAAAATGCAACAAGACATCAGGAAAGGTTTTTTACATGAAAATTATTATCGCATTACTGATATTCAGCATTATTATTCTGTTTCATGAACTGGGACATTTTTTACTTGCAAAGGCAAATGGAATCCGTGTCAATGAATTTTCACTTGGATTAGGACCTACGCTTTTCGGAATCCAGAAAGGTGAGACAAAATACTCCATCAAACTGCTTCCATTTGGAGGAGCCTGCATGATGGAGGGAGAGGATTCGGAAAGCCAGGATAACAAAGCGTTTAACAACAAATCGGTCTGGGCAAGGATCAGCGTTGTAGCTGCGGGACCAATTTTTAATTTTATCATGGCCTTTATCTTCTCTTTTATCCTTGTCTGCTGCACCGGATATGATCTTCCGGTACTCTCAGATGTGAGTGAGGGTTATGCCGCAGAGGAAGCGGGACTTCAGGCAGGTGATACGATTGTAAAAATGGGAAATAAACATATTCATTTTTACCGTGAGGTGAGTGCATATTCCATGTACCATGCCGGAGAACCGGTGAAAGTAACTTATGAGCGGGAAGGAGAACGTTACACAACGGAACTCACTCCAAAATATGATGAGACAACCGGAAGATATTTATATGGATTCATTGGAATGGCAGCAAGAGAGAAGACAACCAGCAATGTATTCACACTGGCAAAATACAGTGCTTACGAGGTGGAATACTGGATCTATACGACACTTGGAAGCTTAAAACTGCTCTTTACCGGAGGCGTTACTGTCAATGATATGAGTGGCCCGGTAGGAATTGTCAGTGCGATCGGAGACAGCTATGAGCAGAGTGTTTCCTACGGCTACTTCTATGCATTCCTGCAAATGCTGTATATCAGTATCCTGCTTTCTGCAAACCTCGGTGTCATGAACCTTCTGCCACTCCCGGCATTAGACGGCGGCAGACTTGTATTTTTGTTTGTAGAGGCGATCCGTGGCAAAAAAGTTGACCCGGAAAAAGAGGGCATGGTACATTTTGCCGGTATCATGATATTGTTTGCACTCATGATATTGATCATGTTTAACGACATTCGTAAGTTATTCATATAGAAAAAAGTTTCGCAATTAACCAGTAAAAATTTATAGATAATTGCGAAACTCTTAGATACGTGAATTAAATTACGGAAAGTTGACAAGAGCAAAAGAAAACACTGGGGAACCGCCGGTTCTTAGAAGGCAGGAACGACTGTTAGTCGTGACTGGCTTCTTAGTACCGTTGCGAGTGACACGTAGCGGAAGCGTGTTTTCGTTGATCTTGTTAACTTTTCGTAATATTCATAACGTAAAATTGAGTTTCGCAATTGCCTATAAGAAAATCATACGAAAGGGAGAAGAACTATGACAAAAACAGTGCAGATCGGCAGCCGCATCATTGGCGGCGGCAACCCGATTTTGATCCAGTCTATGACCAATACAAAAACAGAGAATGTGGAGGCGACTGCCACACAGATCAATCAGCTTACTGCCGCCGGCTGTGATATCATCCGCTGTGCAGTTCCTACGATGGATGCAGCGAAGGCATTAAAAGAGATTAAAAAACAGGTGCAGATTCCGGTCGTTGCAGACATTCATTTTGACTATCGTCTTGCAATTGCAGCAATGGAGAATGGAGCAGACAAAATCCGCATCAATCCGGGAAATATTGGAAGCACAGAGCGTGTGAAGGCAGTGGTGGATGTCGCAAAAGAGCGCAACATTCCAATCCGTGTAGGGGTAAACAGTGGTTCCTTAGAAAAAAATCTGGTGGAGAAATACCATGGAGTGACGGCTGAGGGACTGGTAGAAAGTGCTTTGGATAAAGTAAAACTGATTGAAGATATGGGATATGATAATCTTGTCATCAGTATCAAATCTTCGGATGTTATGATGTGTGTGAAAGCACATGAACTGATCGCAAGCCAGACCGATCATCCGCTGCATGTCGGAATCACGGAGGCTGGTACGATCATCAGTGGTAATATCAAGTCTGCCATCGGACTTGGATTAATCTTACACCAGGGAATCGGTGATACGATCCGGGTTTCCCTGACAGGCGATCCATTAGAGGAAATCAAATCTGCCAAATTGATTTTAAAAACGCTTGGACTCCGCCAGGGTGGTGTGGAAGTAGTATCCTGTCCTACCTGCGGACGAACACAGATCAATCTGATCCAGCTCGCCAATCAGGTAGAAAATATGGTTGCCGACATTCCTCTTGACATTAAAGTTGCCGTTATGGGATGCGTTGTTAACGGTCCGGGCGAAGCAAAAGAGGCAGATATCGGAATCGCCGGAGGAATCGGAGAAGGACTTATTATCAAACATGGCGAAGTCTTCAAAAAAGTGCCGGAGTCAGAACTTTTAGAAGCGCTCCGCTATGAATTGTTACATTGGAATGAATAATTATGGCAAAACTATTTTTTGATGTCTTTCCGACACTGGATGTGTCCGGGGATATGAAGAAAATTTTATCTGAGACGGAAGTTACCAAGGTAGGGATGAATCATGAGAGAGATCATATCCGTGTCTATCTTCTGGGCAGTCATCTCATACATAAAAATAACATTACGCAGTTAGAAAGATCCATTGAGGAGCAGATATTTAAGGGGAAGCGGATGAATGTCCGTATTATCGAAAAGTATCAGCTCTCTGAGCAGTATACTGCCCGCACGCTGATGGATATGTATAAGGACAGTATGTTAGAGGAATTAAAAGCCTACAGTCTGATGGAATACAATCTGCTGCGTGCTTCCAAAATGGAATTTACAGATGACAGTCATCTGCATCTTGTGTTGGAAAATACGATCATCGCACAGACACGCTCCCATGAAATTGTGGAATTTTTAGAGAAAATCGTGTGTGAGCGCTGTGGCATGAACCTGATCGTTGATCTCGACTTTGAGGAGCCAAAGGAGAGCAAATACAAGAAAAACAGTGATCTTCAGATTCAGTTTGAAATCAAAAACATATTAAAAAATATCAATTTGAAGGATGAGGACGGAGAGACAGTTGCAGTTGCTTCAGATGCCAATGAAAAAAGTGCAGTTTCCGGTCAGACTACAACATCTGGAGACAGTGGTTCTACAGGTGGTGGAAACGCCGTAAAACCTGCAAAAAACGATGCAAAATCTGCAAATGGTGCAGGAAATACTGCAAAAAAACCATACGACGGACCGCGGAAAGAGTTTAAAAAACGTTATGATGGTGGTGGCTTTGGCGGAGGCAAAAAATCCGATAATCCGGATGTAATTTACGGTCGTGATATTGAGGATGGAGAAACCATCCCATTGGAGAAAATCGTGGGTGAGATGGGTGAAGTTACCATCCGCTGTCAGGTCATGACGGTTGAGACGAGGGAGATCCGTAACGAAAAGACGATCATTATCATGTCGGTCACAGATTTTACGGATTCCATTGTCCTGAAAATATTTACAAGAAATGAAGACAGGGATGAGCTTCTTGGCAATCTGAAAAAAGGGGCATTCTTAAAAATCAAGGGTGTCACGACAATCGATAAGTTTGACAGTGAATTAACAATCGGTTCGATCGTTGGAATTAAGAAGATTGCAGACTTTACGACCACCCGTATGGACACCAGTCCGGAGAAGCGTGTGGAATTGCACTGTCATACAAAGATGAGTGATATGGATGGTGTGTCCGAGTGTAAAGACATCGTAAAGCGTGCCATGAAATGGGGACATAAGGCGATTGCGATCACCGACCACGGCGATGTACAGGCATTCCCGGATGCAAACCATGCACTGAGTCCGGATGATGATTTTAAGGTTATCTACGGTGTGGAAGCGTATCTGGTGGACGACTTGAAGGATATTATCACAGATTCGAAAGGACAGAGCCTCGATGAAACTTTTGTGGTGTTCGACTTGGAGACGACCGGTTTCAGCCCCGATAAGAATAAGATTATTGAGATCGGTGCAGTGAAAGTAGTCGGTGGTGTCATTACAGACCGCTTTTCGACATTTGTAAACCCGGAAGTGCCAATTCCATTCCGAATCGAGGAATTGACCTCAATTAAGGATGATATGGTCATTGATGCACCGAAGATTGAGGAGATTCTGCCGGAATTTATGAAGTTCTGCGAGGGTGCGATCATGGTTGCCCACAATGCGGAATTTGATATGAGTTTTATTAAGAAAAACTGCAAGGATCAGGAGATAGAGAGAGCGTTTACGATCATAGATACAGTGGCTCTTGCCAGAATCCTGCTGCCGAACCTGAATCGTTTTAAACTCGATACCGTTGCAAAGGCATTGAATGTCTCACTGGAAAACCATCATCGTGCGGTTGACGATGCTGCCTGTACGGCAGAAATTTTTGTGAAATTTATTGAGATGTTAAAAGAACGCGGTATGGAAAATCTCGATGATGTGAACCATATGGTTTCCACCTCGCCGGAAACGGTCATGAAAATGCCAACTTACCATGCGATCATTCTGGCGACAAATGACATCGGACGTATCAATCTGTATCGTCTGGTTTCACTTTCACACCTCACGTATTATAATAAGAGACCACGTGTGCCAAAAAGTGAATTTGTCAAATACAGAGAGGGACTTCTTTTAGGCTCTGCCTGTGAAGCTGGAGAATTATACCGTGCGATTGTGGGCGGAAGACCGCAGGAAGAGATCATAAGACTTGTAAAGTTCTATGATTATCTGGAGATACAGCCGCTTGGAAACAATGAGTTCATGTTGCGCAGTGACAAGGAGCCGGTGAATACGGTGGAAGAGCTGCAGGATATCAACCGCAGGATCTGCAAACTTGGGGAAGAATTTAACAAGCTTGTGGTGGCTACCTGCGATGTGCATTTCCTTGACCCGGAAGATGAAATCTACCGCCGTATTATTATGGCCGGGAAGGGATTTAAGGATGCTGACGAGCAGGCACCGTTATATCTTCGAACAACCGAAGAAATGCTAAAGGAATTCGAATATCTTGGAAGTGCCAAGGCAGAAGAGGTCGTCATTACAAATCCAAACAAAATTGCGGATATGTGTGAGAAAATTGCACCGGTAAGACCGGATAAGTGTCCGCCGTTTATTGAGAATTCGGATCAGATGCTCCGTGATATCTGCTATAACAAGGCGCACAGCATGTATGGTGAAGAACTGCCTCCGATCGTAAAGGAGCGGCTTGACAGGGAGTTAAATTCGATCATTTCCAATGGATATGCGGTAATGTATATTATTGCACAGAAGCTTGTATGGAAGTCGAACGAAGATGGATACCTTGTAGGTTCCCGTGGTTCGGTAGGATCTTCTTTTGCAGCGACCATGTCCGGTATTACGGAAGTAAATCCATTGCAGGCGCATTACCGTTGCGAATATTGCAAATACAGCGATTTTGATTCACCGGAAGTCAAGGCATTTTCAGGAAGAAGTGGTTGTGATATGCCGGATAAGATTTGTCCGGTGTGTGGCAAAAAGCTGGTAAAAGATGGATTTGATATTCCATTTGAGACCTTCCTAGGATTCAAGGGAAATAAAGAGCCGGATATCGACTTAAACTTTTCCGGTGAGTATCAGAGTAAAGCTCATGCTTACTGTGAGGTTATTTTCGGTTACGGACAGACGTTCCGTGCCGGAACGATTGGTACACTTGCGGATAAGACTGCATTTGGATATATTAAAAATTATTATGAAGAGCGCGGAATTCACAAGAGAAACTGTGAGATTGACCGTATCGTGCAGGGATGTGTCGGCGTCCGGAGAACGACCGGACAGCATCCGGGAGGTATCGTTGTTCTTCCGGTGGGCGAGGAGATTAATACGTTTACTCCGGTACAGCATCCGGCAAACGATATGACGACTGCAACGGTTACGACTCATTTTGATTACCATTCCATCGACCATAACTTATTAAAACTGGACATTCTCGGACACGATGATCCGACCATGATCCGTATGTTACAGGACTTGACAGGACTTGATCCACAGACGATCCCTTTGGACGATCAGACAGTCATGTCGCTGTTTATGAATACCTCTGCATTGGGAGTAGAACCGGAAGACATCAACGGTATTCCCCTGGGATGTTTAGGAATCCCGGAGTTTGGAACAGATTTTGCGATGCAGATGGTTATTGATGCGAAACCGACCGAATTTTCGGATCTGATCCGAATTTCAGGACTTTCGCATGGTACGGATGTGTGGTTGGGAAATGCACAGACTTTAATTGAGCAGGGGATTGCAACGATTTCTACTGCAATCTGTACCCGTGATGATATTATGATTTATCTGATCGGTATGGGACTTGACAGTGAGCAGTCCTTTACGATCATGGAGTCTGTTCGAAAAGGCAAGGGATTAAAGGAAGAATGGAAGGAAGAGATGCGGGCACATAATGTACCGGAATGGTATATTGATTCGTGTTTAAAGATTAAGTATATGTTCCCAAAGGCGCACGCGGCTGCTTACGTTATGATGGCATGGCGTATCGCATACTGCAAAGTTTTTTACCCGCTTGCCTATTATGCAGCATATTTTTCCATTCGTGCGACCGGTTTCAACTATGAGATCATGTGTCAGGGAAAAGAGCGTCTGGAATATTTTTATAAAGATTACACGAGAAGAAAAGATTCTCTTTCCAAAAAAGAGCAGGATGTCTACCGTGATATGAGAATTGTGCAGGAGATGTATGCGAGAGGCTTTGATTTCACGCCAATTGATATTTACCGTGCATTGCCGGATCGTTTCCAGATCATCGATGGAAAACTTATGCCGGCGTTAAATACGATCGAGGGTATGGGCGACAACGCTGCAATCGCGGTTGCGGAAGCAGCAAAAGACGGAAAGTTCTTATCCAAAGATGATTTCCGTCAGAGAACCAAAGTAACGAAATCTACCATCGATCTTATGGCAGATCTTGGATTGCTCGGTGATATGCCGGAGTCCAATCAGTTGTCGTTATTTGATTTTGCATAAACATTTGTTTTGCCAGATAAAGAAAGCGCCAGGAAAAGTATGAATTTTCCTGGCGCTTTCTGTTCCCTTATATTGCGAAAAATTGTTTTGTGATAGAATCTGCTTATGGATTAAAGATCTGTACATTGCCCGGAGCAGCCACAGATGTATAATAAGGGGTTTCTGTTGTGAAATCTTTAAAATAGACATATTTGGAAGTAACATTAATGGCAGTGTAGTTTCCCGTTTTTAATTCCTGATAATTGCTTCCGTCTGTATTGATACAGCAGATGGCCGGATCTGTCTTATCATTTTTCTGGAAGAAAATCTTATCTCCGGCAACGTTGTAGCAGTCGACACGGCAGTCCGTGACCAGCGTTTTCTCACCATTTGTCAGATCGACTTTGGCAATGCGGTAATCGTTTTCACAGTCCATAAAATAAAGATTGTTTCCGTCTTTCACCGGCATCCAGCAGTTCCCCTCATAGATGACTTTTGCGTGGTCATTGGAAGTGTCCATCTCATAGATATTGTGATTGTCTGTCAGTCCGTTATAATAAATATATTGTCCATCGGTACTTGCGGTAAAGTAGGACTGTTTTTCTACCTGCTCTTTTTCCTTGCCATCAATTTTGACTTTGTACAGCGTGGTTGCATCAGTGGTATCATAATGCAGATAGTACAGATAATTTCCAACCAGGGAAGCATACATACACGGATCATCATCTAAAATTTCAGGTTTTCCTTTTCCGTCAATATCCAGCCGGCATAAGCTGTTGGTATTGATTGGGAGGAAGGAAAATGAATCAGCGCTTTTTCCCTTAAGTTTACAGTAATAAATGTAGTGGTCATCCACGTTGATGTAGCTGACACTCTGATCCTCTAACTTTTTGATGTTTGTGCCGTCCGGGTTCATGGAGTACAGACAGTAGTTGTCGGCAGGGTTGGCAAAGTAGACAATACCATCTTTTTCACAGAAATATCCTTCGTTATACAGATTTCCCGCAGTGTTGCCGTTGACATAACCGTCATTATACTGAATGCGGTTTAGGTACCGGTAGAGAAAAACACACCCGGCAGCAAGAAGGATCACCAACACAAAAAGCAGCCATTTCCAAACTTTTTTCATAAGTAAATCACCTCTTTGATTTATAATCTTTATCTATAAAAAGTATAGCATTTCTGTATACCATGACGCAAGTGTTCTCTTGCAAGCAAACTGTGAATGTAATATATTATAAATAATAAATTTGGAAAGGCTTGGATTTTTTATGAGAGATTTATTGGAACTAAGAGATGAGATCGATCAGATCGACAGTCAGATCGTGGATCTGTATGAACGCAGAATGGCAATTTCAGAGGAAGTTGCAGAATATAAAATTGCTGTGGGAAAGAAAGTATTTGACAAGCAGCGTGAGGTTTCCAAGTTGGAGACATTGAGCAGAAAAGGAACAACGCCATTTTTGAAACATGGTATCCGTGAACTGTTCGAACAGATCATGTCCATGAGCAGAAAACGCCAGTATCAGCTTCTCACAGAACATGGTCAGACGGAGAAGACCGATTTTAAAGAAGTGGATCATCTGGATTACAAAAATGCTAAAATCGTATTCCAGGGAACGGAAGGCGCATATTCCCAGCTTGCGCTGAATGAGTATTTCGGGGAGAATGCAGACAGTTATCACGTGGATACGTGGCGGGATGCGATGGAAGCCATCCAAAACGGAGAGGCCGATTACGCTGTATTCCCAATTGAAAATTCTTCCGCCGGAATTGTTTCCGAAAACTATGATCTTATGGTGGAATACAATAATTATATCGTAGGAGAGCAGATCATCCGTATCGACCATGCACTTTTGGGTCTGCCGGAAGCAACCATGGACGATATCACCGACATTTACTCTCATCCGCAGGCGCTGATGCAGTGCTCGAAATACCTTGAGAGCCACAGAGACTGGGAAAAGCACAGTCTGAAAAATACGGCAATGTCCGCCCAGAAGATCAAAGAAGATGGAAAAAAGAATAAGGCAGCGATCGCAAGCACCCTGACTGCGGACATTTATGGCCTGAAAGTGCTCGATGAGGCGATCCAGAACAATAAAAACAATTACACAAAGTTTATCATTGTGGCGAACAAGAAGATTTTTGAATCGAGAGCCAATAAGATCAGTATCTCTTTTGAAGTTCCTCATGAGAGCGGTTCGCTGTACCATAAGCTGTCCCATTTTATCTATAACGGAATCAACATGAACAAGATCGAGTCCAGACCGGTGCAGGGAAAAGCGTGGGAGTACCGTTTCTTTGTTGACATTGAGGGAAATCTCAATGATGCAGCCGTACAGAATGCGCTGCGGGGGCTGACAGAAGAGACGATCCGTTTGAAAATACTTGGCAATTATGTAAGTGCAGAAGGGAATGAATAAACTGATGAAAAGTCCAAAGAATTTGATTTTATATAAAGATTTTGAAAATGGTAACTTATTTTATAACATGACCTGGATCATGGAGAATTACGAAAATGAATATTATAACAAAGAGGACGTGGAGTCTCTTTTGTATGAGAGTTTGAACCAGCTAATGGAGCTGGCAGTGAGTCATGGATTTGAGGGAAACCTGTGGCACAGTTTTCTGGCATTTATTCTTGTAAATAATGAGAATGCTTACAGTAAAGCCTGTGAGATCCGCGGAGAAGTGGAGGGATCCATCAATCAGATCGTATTGCATGATTTTGAGATCATCAAATCGCTGTTTGATTTCGATTTTGGAAAGCTTGCCTCTTATTTTGAGATGGACTGTATCGATGCTATCACCGATTACCAGAGCATGACAGGAAGCGGAAAAATTTTTAATAAGAGGATCAAGGAGCGCATCAATGAGTTGAAGTTAAAGCTGGAAGCTTCCTCAAATGTTTCTGAATTTAAAGATGCAGTGACGGCTTTTTATAAAGATTTTGGCGTTGGTAAACTCGGACTTCACAAGGCATTCCGAATTCAGCACAGGGAAAAGGAAGAGGTGGAGATCGTGCCGATCACAAATATTGCCCATGTGAAATTAGACGATCTGGTCGGCTATGAACTTGCAAAACAGAAACTCATCGATAATACAGAAGCATTTGTCAACGGAAAGCAGGCAAATAACTGTCTGTTATATGGGGATGCCGGAACCGGAAAATCCACCAGTATCAAAGCCATTGCAAACCAGTACTATGACAGAGGCTTACGTCTGATCGAAGTGTACAAGCACCAGTTCTGTGATCTGAATGATGTCATCGCACAGATCAAAAACCGCAATTACAAGTTCATTATTTACATGGACGATCTCTCTTTTGAAGAGTTTGAGATCGAATATAAATATCTGAAGGCAGTGATCGAGGGCGGTCTTGAGAAAAAACCGGACAACGTACTGATCTATGCAACTTCCAACAGACGCCACCTGATCCGTGAAACATTTTCGGATAAAGAGGAAGTGCGTGAGGATATGCATACTTCCGATACTGTACAGGAAAAATTATCCCTGTATGCAAGATTTGGTGTTTCCATCTACTTTGGTGCACCGAACAAGAAGGAATTCCAGAATATTGTCAAAGTACTTGCAGAAAAATATCAGGTTTCCATGGATGCGGACACTTTGCTTGCTGAGGCCAATAAATGGGAGCTTTCCCACGGCGGATTATCCGGCAGGACGGCACAGCAATTTATCAACTATTTACTTGGAAAAGAATAAAAAATTGGTATAATAGAGATATACAAAAAAATGAGGAGGCAGACGTCTGGTGATCCATACATTCGCAGCAATTTATATCGGTTCTTATGAAGTAAGTATTAAAATATTTGAGATTTCAGAAAAGAAGAAAATACGTGACATCGATTATATCCGGAGCAGGATCGAGCTCGGAAGAGATGCATATTCCAAGGGAAGCATCGGATATGAACTTGTGGAGGCGCTGTGTGATACGCTTGCCGAGTACAAAAAGATCATGGACGGCTACCGGGTGGACAGCTACGAAGCGTATGCTGCCGCAGCCTTGAGAAACGCTGAAAATGAACTTTTTATCTTAGACCAGATCCGCATCCGGACAGGGCTTCTCGTAAAAGTTTTAAGTAACTCTGAGCATCGCTTTATCAGTTATAAATCGGTTGCCATGCGGGAAGATTTTGAGCGTATGATCCAGAAAGGTGCAGCAGTTGTAGATGCCGGAGGCGGCGGCATGCAGATCACGGTATTCTCAAAGGGAAAAGTAGTCACAACACAGCATCTGGCTCTCGGCACCATGCGTATGAGAGAGCAGCTTGCAAGAAAAAGTAATAATCTGGCGCAGTATGAGCTTCAGGTAGAAGAACTTGTTGACAAAGAACTTGAAGTGTTTAAGGCAATGTACCTTCAGGAGACGAAGATCAAATACCTGATCATCATCGGCGATTATATCTCAGAGATCAGCAGAAAAGTAGAAAAAAATAAGGAAGATAACACTATTGAGGTGGCAAAGTTCTTAAAGTACATCAGAAAGCTGGATAAGAAGACCTTAGAGGAAATTTCAGAGGAATTAAATCTTTCCAATGAGAGCGATGCGCTTGTCATTCCATACATGATGATCTTTAAATGCATGGCAGAGAGCATCGGCGCAGAGAGTCTCTGGGCACCGGGAACGAATGTCAGCGATGGTATCGCATTCCACTATGCACAGAAGAATAATATGATCCGGGTGGAACATGATTTTGAGGCGGATGTCTTATCTGCCGCAAGAAATCTTTCCGAGCGTTATATGAGTTACACCCCACATATTGATGCACTGACGCAGATGGCAACCCTTATTTTTGATACGATGAAAAAAGTACATGGACTTGGCAGAAGAGAACGGCTGCTTTTGCAGGTGGCAGCCATTTTACATGACTGCGGAAAATATATCAGTTTTGCCAACGGTCCGTCCTGCTCCTATGACATTATTATGGCTTCCGAGATCATCGGACTGACACACAAGGAGCGTGAGATCATTGCAAACACAGTATTATATAATACATGGCCGCTTCCTGACTATGAAGATCTCGCAGATAAACTGGATCATGACAGTTATCTGACCGTTGCAAAACTTTCTGCAATCCTTCGTGTATCCAATGCAATGGACCGGAGCCATAAGCAGAAGTTTAAGAATGTGAAGGCGGCAGTCAAGGGAAGAGAGCTTGTGATCACAATTGAGACAATGGATGATATTGCTTTGGAAAAAGCACTGTTTGATGCCAAAACGTCATATTTTGAAAATGTATTCAGCATAAAGCCGGTGATCAAAGAGAAGAGAGTCTACGGCTGACAGTCAACCAATGGAAAGGCTAGGTTTATCTTATGGAGAAAGAACAGGATTTTAAAAAACCGGAATATTACGAAAACAGGGAGTTAAGCTGGCTGAAATTTAATCACCGCGTATTAAACGAAGCGAGAGATAAATCCATTCCGCTTCTGGAGCGATTAAAGTTTGTCAGTATCACTTCGTCAAATCTGGACGAATTTTTCATGGTGCGTGTCGCTTCCCTGAAGGATATGGTACACGCCAATTATAAGAAAAAAGACATTGCCGGAATGACGGCATCGGAACAGTTAGAGAAGATCAATGAGCGCACAAGAGAGCTTGTCACACTTCAGTACAATACCTATAACCGTTCTCTTGTGCCGCTTATGCACCAGCATGGGATCGTTGTGATGGATGCGTTTGAAGATCTGAGTGAGTCACAGGCTGCGTTTGTGGACCGATATTTTGAAGACAATGTATATCCGGTACTCACCCCGATGGCAGTGGATGCCTCAAGACCGTTTCCTCTGATCCGGAACAAGACATTGAACATTGCAGCACTTCTTTCCAAGAAAAAAGGAAAAGCAGAAAAAGAGGAAATTGAATTTGCAACCGTTCAGGTTCCAAGCGTGTTGCCACGCCTGGTACATATCCCTTCAGAAGATGGAAATGAAAAGACCTTCATTTTATTAGAGCAGGTCATTGAGCGGAATATTGATAAACTGTTTTTAAACTACGATGTACTCTGCGCATATCCTTACCGTGTTATGCGAAATGCCGATCTGTCGATTGATGAGGATGAAGCGGCGGACCTGCTAAAAGAGATTCAGAAACAGTTAAAAATGCGTCAGTGGGGCGAGGTGATTCGTCTTGAAGTAGAAGATGGCATTGACAAAAAGCTGTTAAACTTCTTAAAAGATGAATTAAAAGTGGCAGAACAGGATATTTTCCAGATTAACGGACCGATTGATTTCACATTTCTGATGAAAATGTATGGATTAGAAGGCTGTGACGACCTGCGGAATGAGCCTTACACGCCACAGCGTGTGCCGGAGATCGTACCTGGGGAAAATATTTTTGATGAGATCCGAAAAGGAGATATCCTTTTGCATCATCCATACCAGACGTTTGATCCAGTGGTTGATTTTATCCGTCAGGCATCTGTGGATCCGGATGTACTTGCCATCAAACAGACGCTTTACCGTGTCAGCGGCAATTCACCAATTATTGCTTCATTGGCACAGGCGGCTGAAAACGGCAAGCAGGTTTCTGTTTTAGTGGAGTTAAAGGCCCGGTTTGATGAGGAAAATAACATTGTCTGGGCAAAAAAATTAGAGCAGGCAGGCTGCCATGTTATCTATGGACTGGTTGGACTGAAAACCCACAGCAAAATAGCGCTGGTTGTCCGGAGAGAGGAAGATGGTATCCGGCGTTATGTGCATCTTGGAACCGGTAACTACAACGACTCCACTGCAAAATTATATACAGACTGTGGTATTTTTACCTGTGACGGTGCAATTGGAGAGGATGCAACTGCCGTATTCAATATGTTGTCCGGCTACTCCGAACCATTGTCCTGGAATGAGCTTGCGGTTGCACCGATCTGGCTTCGGACGAGATTCACAAAGCTGATCCGCCGTGAAACGAAGCATGCAAAAGAGGGAAAACCTGCAAAGATCATTGCAAAAATGAATTCGCTCTGTGATCCGGGAATCATTGAATCCCTTTATGAAGCGTCTGCAGCAGGTGTTAAGATCCAGCTGATCGTCCGTGGAATCTGCTGCTTAAAAGTCGGGATTCCGGGGGTGAGCGAGAATATTGAAGTCCGTTCAATCGTTGGAAATTTTCTGGAGCACAGCCGGATCTTCTATTTCTTCAACGATGGAGAAGAAGAACTTTACATGGGAAGTGCCGACTGGATGCCGCGTAACTTAGACAGACGAGTGGAGATTTTATTCCCGGTATTAGATGATGAACTGAAAAAACGTGTCAGACATATTCTGGACGTGGAGCTGGCAGACACTTTAAAAGCACATGTACTGCATGCTGACGGCAATTACGAGAAGGTAGACAGACGCGGAAAAATTGCGTTGTCATCTCAGGATGTTTTCTGCAGGGAGGCAATGGAAAATGTTTCAAAACCATCTCATGGATATCAGGGAAGAGTGTTTATCCCGGCAGAACCTGTAGAATAAATAGCAGTACGGAAAGAGCAGTTATTTTGTGAGGGAGGATGGCTATGAATAATAAAATTTTATTTGCAGATCTGGATCATACATTATTGTGTGATGATAAGTCGATTTCTGAAAAGAACCGGGCTGCAATACAGAAAATGTTAGAGCGTGGACACTATTTTGTTCTTGCAACCGGAAGACCGGTAGAGTCGGGCAGGATTGTTGCAAAGGATCTTGGACTGACCAGTCCGGGATGCTATATGATCGCTTTTAACGGGGCAGTAGTCTATGACTGCGCAGCGGACCGGGTGCTTCATAAAAGTTCACTTCCAATCGAGGTCACGCAGGAGATTTTTGACCGGGCGCATAAAGCCGGCATCTATGTACAGACTTACAATACCGTGGACATTGTGACCAAACGGCACACAAAGGAACTGGATTACTATGTGGAGCGCTCCCATATGACCTACAAACTCACAAGAAGAATTTCGGATTGTCTGGATTCGGAACCGCAGAAGGTTATTCTGATCCATCTGGAGGATGATGGAAAATTAAAACGTTTCCAGAAAGCCAATGCTGCCTGGGCAAAAGGAAAATGCAACTCCTTTTTCTCCTGTAAAGAGTATCTGGAGTATTGTCCGGTCAATACGGACAAAGGAACCGGCGCACAGTATCTGGTGAAATTGTTAAATATTCCACATACCAGCACGGTTGCGATCGGAGATGAGCAGAACGACATTCCGATGATCCAGTCCGCGCATATTGGCATCGCCATGAAGAATGGGATCGATGATATCAAGAAGACTGCTGATTATGTTACGGAAAATGATAACAACCATGATGCAATCGCGGAAGTAATCGAGAAGTTTATTTTATAGAAAAGCGGATAAACTAAGTATGAAAATTGCAGTAATGGCTGATATACATAGCAATATAGAAGCATTTAAAACCTGTTATGAAGAGGCTGAGAAGCAAGGCGTTACAGAATACATTTTTCTAGGAGACTATTTGGGTGACATGGCAAATCCACAGGAAACATTATGTCTGTTGCATGAAATTCAGACGAAGTATCCTTGCACGTTTGTTCGTGGAAACAAAGAGGAATATTGGATCAATCATAGGAAAAATACCAATGAAGTATGGGCAACAGGTTCAACGACTACCGGTATGTTAAACTACAATTATGAACGCCTATCAGACAAAAATATTGATTTTTTCGAAAACATGCCTATTTCAAAAGAAATGCAATATGAAGGTTTTTCACCATTTATAGTTTGTCATGGTTCGCCCGATAAAGTAAATCAAAGTATGCGGTCAGACTATGATTATATCAATCAGATTGTAAAAGATCTGAAGGTGAATTTGATTATTTGTGGACATTTTCATATACAAACGCAATATGAGAGAAAAGGAATATTGATTGTAAATCCGGGAGCTGTAGGGGTTCCTCTTCATAGTGGTGGAAAGACACAATTTATGATACTTCATGGGGAAGATGGCATTTGGAAACAGGAATTTTTCAGTCTGCCCTATGATGTAAATGTAACATTAAAGAGTATGAAAGATGAACAGTTGTTCGTAAAAGCACCTGGATGGTATCAGATTACAAAACATTTACTTCTTACAGGAGAAACCTCACATGCTGAGATTGTACGACATGTGAGGAATCAATATTTTAAGGATATAGGAAAATGTGATTTGAAGGATATACCAGAGTGGTATTGGAAACAGGAATTAATTAAAATCTATGGTTTTTTATATCAGTAAGTACAGAGTAAGGAATATACAGATGTCCCCGTCCTCTGCCAAGAGCGATATCCGGTTTGTTTGAACCGTGGAAATCAGAGCCACCGCTGATAAGCAGTCCGTTTTCTTTTACAAGACGTTTCATCTGCTGTTCTTCTCCGGTGGTGTAGGTGGAGTAGATTGCTTCTAACCCGTCAAGTCCCGCCGGTTTCAGCTCATCGATCATTTTCTGGAGATTGGTGTTACTCAGACCGTAGAGCAGAGGGTGAGCTAAAATGGCAGTACCTCCGGCTTCTTTGATGAGACGCACGGCATCGGTCGAAGCGACTTTCAATCTGCCGACATAGCATTTGCAGTGGTCGCCGATATAGCGGTCGAAGGCTTCGCGGACACTCTTGATCTGACCATGTTCATACAGGAAACGTGCAATGTTAGCGCGTGTGATAACGCAGTCCGGATTTTCAGCCACCAGTTCTTCCATCGTAATGGAAAACCCTTCCTTCCGGAGTGCCTCCACCATAAGTGCATTGCGCTCACTGCGGCATTTCCGGTATTCGGCTGTCTTTTTCAGAAGCTGTTCATTTTCGATATCAATATATAACCCTACGATATGGACTTCTTTTCCATGATAGTCTGTGGAGAGTTCGATGCCCGGTATCAGTTCAATCCCGGCAGAAGCTGCGCAGGGCATTGCTTTGCTGACACCTTGGCAGGTGTCATGGTCTGTCAGTGCAAATGCCGCCAGCCCGGCTTTCTTTGCCTCAGCCACCAGATCTTCGGGTGTGAGAGTTCCGTCTGATTCAGTGGAATGTACGTGTAAGTCGACAATTCTGTGATCCATAGTTTATTTGGCAATCCCTTTCATGGTTCTTGTAGTTTAAAAAAATTTTTTATAATATAAGAAGAGTGTACTAAATGGCAAAGCAAAATGCAAATACTGATGCTAAATTCATAAAATTTTATTCAAGAAAATTTATAAAATGCTAAAAATATACTTGACGAAATGAGTGTGTGTATGTTATAGTATCAGAGTTGTTGAAAACAAAGTAGAGTATCCACTCTCACCGGAGCACAAATTTACAGTGTCTCATGGTTTAATACCTCAAACGTCGCATATGCGTATTTGATTGATTGTGGATAGTCTGCCTATCCACTTTTTTTATGTGGAAGCATGAAAAATTATTTTGGAGGTGCAATACCATTAGCGAGTTAATGATTAATGAACAGATCAGAGACAAAGAAATTCGTCTGATCGGAGAAAACGGAGAACAGCTTGGCATTATGTCAGCGAGAGAAGCTATGAAGCTTGCTGAGGAAGCAGAACTTGACTTAGTTAAAATCGCTCCAACTGCAAAACCACCTGTCTGCAAGATTATCGATTACGGTAAGTATCGTTATGAACTGGCAAGAAAAGAAAAAGAAGCCAAAAAGAAACAGAAAGTGGTTGAGCTGAAAGAGATTCGCTTGTCACCGAATATTGATTTAAATGATCTGAATACCAAAATGAACGCTGCAAAGAAGTTTTTATCCAAGGGAGATAAAGTTAAGATCACTTTGAGATTCCGCGGACGTGAAATGGCTCATATGAATGCAAGCAAACACATTCTCGATGATTTCGCAGAAAGCTTATCTGACACAGCAGTAGTGGAAAAAGCACCAAAGGTTGAAGGAAGAAGTATCAGCATGGTGTTGGCAGAAAAGAAATAATTATTTTAAGGAGGAATCTATCATGCCAAAAATGAAAACAAGCAGAGCAGCTGCAAAACGTTTCAAAGTTACAGGAACAGGAAAATTAAAAAGAAGTAAAGCTTATAAGAGACATATCTTAACAAAGAAAACAACAAAAAATAAGAGAAATCTTAGAAAACCAGCAATGGTTGATGCAACAAACGTTAAGAATATGAAGAAGATTTTACCATACGCATAGGAATCAGGTAAGGAGGAATAAAAAATGGCAAGAGTAAAAGGCGGTTTAGGCGCTAAAAAAAGACATAATAGAACTTTAAAATTAGCAAAAGGTTACAGAGGCGCTAGATCTAAACAGTATAGAGTAGCAAAACAGTCAGTTATGAGAGCCTTAACAAGTTCTTATGCTGGTAGAAAAGAAAGAAAGAGACAGTTCCGTCAGTTATGGATCGCTCGTATCAACGCAGCAGCAAGAATGAACGGAATCTCTTACAGCCAGATGATGCACGGATTAAAAGTATCCGGTATCGATATCAACCGTAAAATGTTAGCAGAGATGGCAGTTAACGATGCAGCCGGATTTGCAGCACTTGCAGAAGTTGCTAAGAAAGCAGTAGCTTAAGAAATTTTTAAAACCCCGGAAATCCAGTATTTCCGGGGTTTTGTGTATTGTTTTAAAATATATGTTTGATTTATTTATGCAGATTCCGAAACTCCGACGGTGACATCTGTTTCATTTTATGGAATGTTTTTGAAAAATAAAGTCCGTTGTCAAATCCGATTGAATTTGCGATCGCTGTCACCGAGAGATCCGAATGTTCCAGCAGATAGCACGCCTGTTTCATACGAAAATCCGTCAGATATTCCTTCGGAGACTGACCAAGCACGGATTCAAAGGAACGAAACAACTGGCTTCGGCTCAGTCCTACATAGGCGGAAATATCCTCCACTGTGATATGGTAAGAATAATTGGAAGAAATATATTCAATACCCTTTTGTACATAGCTGTTAGCAGAGTTTTGCGTCGTGTTTGTCGTTGCTCCATGCATGAAGAGTGCAAGCATTGTATAGAGGCGTCCGGTCATCTCTACAGCGTGTTCAAACTCATTTCCTCTGGCATCATAAATATGGAGAATCTGCCTGTGAATGGATTCACCAAGTGGTGTGTGTTCGATAACAGGTCTTTCTGTCGAAAAATCCGTTGCCTTTAAGATCATTGAGGCGTCACTTCCGGTAAAACCAACCCATGCATACTCCCACGGATCGGTTTCATCCGCAAAATACAATACTTCCGTGTTCGGATAGACGAGAAAAGAACCTCCTGCCTGCAGCGTGAAAGTTGTATTTTTGATTTTATAATATCCCTTTCCAGAAATGATATAATGGATCAGATAATGGTCACGGATTCCGGGACCCCACTGGTAGAGCGGATCGCATTTTTGGAATCCTACATTGTAGACAGACAGCGATACGAGTTCTTTCTCGGTCACTTTGTAGGAATTTTTATAATTTTGATTCATAAAAAAGATTACCTCCCTGCAGTAAGATGAAAATTATGACAATCGTAAATATTTATTCATAAAATAAAAAGATATTTTCTGTATCATAAGATGTTGTATTTATATGTATTATATAAAGCATGAAACGAACATGCAACATTTTTACATATAATTTACACATTTTAGTCTATACAATTTCTGCTGGGTGCGTTAATATGTATCCATAGGAAAAATTAATGAAACTTCGCAAAACAAGGAGGAAAAATCCTCTGCTCGCTAATGAGCTCGCATTTTTTCTCCGAAAAAACAAGGAGGATTATTATGGCAATTTTAGTTACAGGAGGCGCCGGATATATCGGAAGCCACACATGTGTAGAATTACAGAATGCAGGATATGACGTAGTCGTATTAGATAACTTAAGCAACTCATCTGAGAAATCTTTAGACAGAGTAAAAGCGATCACGGGAAAAGATGTAAAATTTTATAAAGGAGATATTTTAGACAGAGATATCTTAAATAAGATTTTCGAAAACGAGCAGATTGACAGCTGCATCAACTTCGCCGGTCTGAAGGCAGTCGGTGAGTCTGTTGCAAAACCTTGGGAATATTACAATAACAATATTGCAGGTACTTTGACATTAGTTGATGTGATGAGACAGCATAACTGCAAAAACATTATTTTCTCATCCTCTGCAACGGTATATGGTGATCCGGCAGAGATCCCGATCACAGAGAACTGCCCGAAGGGACAGTGTACCAATCCATACGGCTGGACAAAATCTATGTTAGAGCAGATTTTAACAGATATCCAGAAAGCGGATCCGGAATGGAATGTTATTTTACTCCGTTATTTCAATCCGATCGGAGCACATAAGAGCGGTACAATGGGAGAAAACCCAAATGGTATTCCAAACAACTTAATGCCATATGTAACGCAGGTTGCAGTCGGCAAACTGAAAGAACTCGGCGTGTTCGGCAACGATTACGATACACCGGACGGAACAGGTGTGAGAGATTACATTCATGTAGTTGACCTTGCCATCGGTCATGTAAAAGCTTTAAAGAAGATTGAGGAAAATGCAGGACTTTGCATTTATAACCTCGGTACAGGACACGGTTACAGTGTATTGGATATTGTGAAAAACTTCGAGAAAGCAACCGGAGTGAAAATTCCTTATGTTATCAAACCAAGACGTCCGGGCGATATCGCAACCTGCTACTGTGATCCAACAAAAGCAAAAGAAGAACTTGGCTGGGAAGCACAGTATGGTATCGAAGATATGTGTGCAGATTCCTGGAGATGGCAGAAGAATAATCCAAACGGTTACGAGGACTAATTTTTATGAGCAATATGGAAAAATTACAGCAGGAATAGAAAAAGGGGGAATGCAGATGAATCATCTGTGTTCTCCCTTTTTCTATTTTGTGAGATTAAATGTAATATAGAAAATACGTACAATAGGAGTTTCGAGAAAACGAAAATATTCGTTGCAAATAGTACAAAATTTCATATAATATAGAGTATGTGACAGCGTTTCTAAAGAGAGTGGTATGTGAATACAAAATGCTTATAGAAAAAATGGGCTCAAAAATTCAAGACATATATGATCTTCTTGAGAGTAATAATCTTTTGGAAACATATACGGCAAAAAAAGAGGCTATTTTAGCAACTTACGAAACATTGAAACCATATTTTGATGAAATTTATAGTAAAAAATCTATAAGAACTGCAGTTAAACATGGTCATACTAATTTGTCTAATTATGTACTATATAATTTCAAAGATAAGCCGGTTGAACTTTATAAGAGATTACGATTAAATGTTGATTTATGTGAAGAATTGGGCGTTAGTATCTATTTAATTGTAAAGGAATGGAGATGACACTATGGAACTTGAAATGGATGTAGAAGATTTATTAAACAAAAGAAAATTAGAATCAGACCGAATAGAGTTTAAGACGGGGT
>ERZ1026856.42-NODE-42-length-99003-cov-5.262613_pt1 | contig 99003 bp, 83 predicted proteins | sample MGYA00380158_ERZ1026856 | MGnify/ENA primary metagenome ERZ1026856 (study PRJEB33269, sample SAMEA4719794) | human gut metagenome | biome: human-associated habitat; feature: organic feature; material: feces | place: Cameroon | collected 2013-10 ... | reverse complement strand
GCCGTTCCGCTCATGCAGGGCGTTTCCGTTTTCCGAGGGCCCGAGGGGCCCTTTCCCTTTTCCTGCAGGCTGTTCTGCATTGTATGAATAGGTCTTTCTTTATTTAATGGCATAATGATTAGGCATTATCAAGCGATCCGAAACGGATTTTCGTTATGTCTCAATATCCTAAGTTTTGCACCTCATGCGGTTCTCCGCTTGATCCTGGTCAGAAGTTCTGCACTACATGTGGTGCAGTAATTACCGAAAACTCTTCTGATTCACCATCTAGCTTTTCAAACTCTACGGCTCCTGGAGATACTTCACCAATGCCCGCTGTCGGTTCTCAAAGGGCTTCCTATCCTGGAGATACCCAGGTTTTAAATTCGCAGGACGTTCAAAATAGACAATATCGTCAACCCTCAGGGAATTCTGCGTCTGTGATACCGAATCGCAATTCCGATTCGAAAAAACCTGTTTTTATCGTTCTGATCGTTGTTCTTGCTGTAGCTGTTCTGGTTCTTGCCGGTGTTTTGCTGTCTAACTTGTTCGGCAACCAGCAGAATTCCTCGTCAGCCTCTTCGACCGCAACCGAAGAATCCCAGCCTAGCAATTCCAGTCAATCTACTTCCAATAATTCTTCTTCTGGAATCACCGATGCAGATAGGGAATTATACTCAACGCTTTCTTCCTATTATTCTCGACTTAGTGATTACGATCAAAGAATTGCGTCCGCCGCAAAAACATTCAATGCTGATTATGTCTCTAAGAACATGAGCGTACGCTCTTCTGATGCAAGTAGTGCATATGCGCTGGCTGAGGAAATTGCTGACGATTACTCTGCTCTGAAGAACCTACCCGTTCCATCGACTTCGCGCTATGCTTCTTGTTATTCTGCAATGCTCACCTGCTACTATGACTGCACTCAGAGGATTGGCGCTATATCCGAGGCTTGGGATATCAGTCTTCAGTATTCAGATCCCACTGGGCACGAAGATGAGATCTGCGCTCCTCTTTCCCGTGATCGATCTGGAGATAACAACAAGTATTACACCGAATTTAAGCAGACCTATCCTTCCGCTAAACCACAATCGCCAACAGCGTAATTTACTTACCCCGCTTTCTTGCTGGTTGTTGGAGGATGGCGTTCCTTCCTGCTATTCATTGTTCATTTACCGTTAGGAGTTTTATATGTACGGATACTCTTCTTATGGGCCTGATTTGTTCAGCCTTCTTGGTTTTGCAGGGGGGATCTGGCTTTCTCTTACATTTATCGCATTTATTGCGGCAATTGTTTGCACTGTTTTGCTGTACAGGAAATATGTTTCCTCATTTGATAATACTCAGCTAAAGAATGCAAAACACGATTTTGGCCCATTCCTCCGTTTTGATAAATTCTGGTCCGAGAAGATCCTCATTGTCCTCTTTATTTACAACATGTGTTTTATAGCCTTCGGGAGCGCTGCAGCGGTTATTAGCCTTCTTTCGATGCTTACTTACGATGTTGGCAGCGTTTTCATTGCAATCCTCACCGTTGCTGTGTTGTTTGTTCTCGGTGAAGTGTTCAACCGACTTTTTTACGAGTTCTTTATGCTGATTGTGAAGATGTGGCGAAACACCCAGGACATTCGTTCGGCCATTGTTGGCAATGACGCTTTTGAATCTGCTTCAGTTTGCTACGAGCCCGTCCAAGAACCATATCATCAGGTTTCGGTAAATACCCAGGGTTCTGCTGTTGCGCCTGAGAGCACAAATGCAGACCAGCGAGTTGCCGCTTCTGAAGCTGTAGATTTTTCGAAAACCAACCCGCTTCCTGTTGTTCAGACTCCACCGCAACAAGGCGTGTTTGACCAGAACTCTTCTTGGTCTTGTCCCTCTTGTGGCGCAAGCAACAAGGCAGGCGTTTTCTGTTCGCAATGCGGAATGCGCCGTAGTTAATCTTACTTTTAGTTATTTAGCCAGGGGCTTATCCCCTGGCTTTTTATATTTTTCGGTCTTTTGCCACTTTCACTTTTCTTTCTCACGGTTTTCTCATCAATGTTAGATCCACCTGAGAACATTTGCTCATCGGGAAAAGGATGAGAAATGAAACGTGGTGCTTTAATAGCTGGCCTTATAAGCGGCGCTCTTTGCGCAGGTTGCGTATTTGCATATTCGGTCCAAGTCCGCGGAGAAGCAGATGAAGCTCGAATTGAGGCAATGCAACGCTATGGGGGAGAGCAGGTCGATGTCCTTGTTGCCACTAAGGATATTTATCCAGGAGAGACCGTCGATGCTTCCAATGCTGAGGTTAAAACGTGGTTGAGCGATCTTTTGCCTAGCGGATGTTTGACGTCTTTCGATGACGTCAAGGGTGCGCAGGCTGCTTCGTTGATTATTTCCGGTGAAGCCATCTCTCAACGAAGGTTTGATTCTGCTGGTTCGGGAATAGATGTTCCTCAGGGTTGTGTTGCGCTATCAGTTCCAGCTGAGGATGTTCAGGCGGTTGGTGGAGTTTTGTCGGCAGGAGATGTTGTTGATGTTTACGCAACAGGATCGCAGACATCGTGTATCGGGAAGCAGATCATGGTGCTGGCAACCAATGTTGAGCATTCGAGCGGAACAAAAGGAAAAGTGAGCTGGGTTACTCTAGCTGTCCCTGTCGAGCAGTCTCAGGAATTTGTAACAGCATCCCAATCGATGGATATCTATTTTGCCTTGCCAGCCTCCGACGTCGATCGGGAACCTTCCGAGCGGGGTCAAATCGGGAACCAAGACGATTCTCCTGCTTCTGGCCAGCATGAAGGAAGCTGATCTGTTTGTTCTGATTGGTCTTGTCGCGATTGGTTTTGAGGTGGAACTCTTTTCGAAGGAACATGGAAAGGTGAGAGATATGGGCAAGAAAACAATGCTTTGTGTCGATACCGAGTCATTGAGATATCCCGAATTGATAGGGCTTAATGATGAGGATATCGATTCTCAAGAATGGCTCGAGACGTACAGCACCGCCCACGAAGCGCGACGAGCGTTATCGGGAATTGGCCCAAAAGATAACGTGTGGGTTGTCTCTTGCGATGACATGGAGGGGATCAATCTTGCTGCTGCCCTTAAGCGCGATAACTTGAGCAGGAACATCGAGCTGGTCTCTTTCGGCGGAACCGGTTCTGAAGTTGGACGATGCCAAGCTGCGGGTATTGATCTGATTCGTGGCAAGGCGGAGTTTGTTAAGCGTTACTCCGAACAGAAAAATGAACAAGCTTTTTCTGCTGCGAGGGAAAAAGTGCCATCTCCTGTTGCGAGCAGCGATGAAGGGTTGTCTTCTTTGAGGGCTGCCGAACCCTCAGTCTCGGATTTTGAGGATGTATCGCCGGGTGGGCCTGGGAATGCGCTTGAACCAAAGTCTGAAAGTGCTTCGGGAAAGATCATGGGTGTCGCTGCCTCAAGAAGCGAAAAATCTGCCCAGTCTGGTTTTATCGTCTCTGTTTTAAGCGGGAATGGGGGTGTGGGCAAAAGCACCGTTGCCGCTTGCCTCGCTGTCTTATTCCAGGAAAAGGGTCTGAAAACAGTCTTGGTTGATTTGGACCTCCAGTTTGGGGATGCGGGATTCTTGCTTGGGCTTGATGATGTGGTAGGTATCGATGAGCTTGTTCGTCAGCCTGAGCGAATCAATCAAGTGAAACCTGCAGGGGGATTGCCCGCTGTTGTCGGCATTCCCGACAAGCTTGAGGAGTCAGAGGCGCTTGTTGTCTATACATCGGAGGTCCTTTCCCTTTTGAAGAGCCGTTTTGATGCTGTGGTTGTTAATACGGGGTCATTTTGGTCTGACTGCCATATCCAGGTGTCTGAGGCTTCGGACCAGGTTTTGTTCATTCTTGATCAGCGGCCCTCATCGGTGCGCTCTTGCTCGCGGGCTCTTGATCTCTGTGCTCGTTGCGGTATTGCGGTCCAGCCATTCCGGTTTCTCCTCAACCTTTGTTCGAAACATGCGCTATTGACCTCGCTGGATGTTTCGTGCGCACTCCACGGGATTCAGGTTGGAGAGCTGAAGGATGGAGGAAGAGAGGTGGGCGAACTGCTTGGGGCGGGACTTCCTCTCGAGCTTGCCTCTTCGAAGAATCCATTCATTGAGAGTTTGAGGGAGATTGTTCCTCAGTTGGTTCCTGAGCGCTTGAGGTCTTTAGAGCTGCAGGATGCTCCTGTCGAAAATGAAAAACGAACATTTTTCCCCGGAATCCGTAAAAGGAGAACAGCATGACGTTGATGGAGCGCGCATCGGCGAAAACTTCCTTAGATCCTTCTGCAGATGACGCACTCTTGACCAGTTTGAGGGAGAAGGTAGGCCATATTATTCCTCCTGCTGATGCAGCTCGTCTCATTGCAAGTAACCCACGTCAGGCTCGCAGCGAAATTAGCCTTGCCTGCGAAAGGGTGATAGCTGAAGAACCCTGGCTTCTTGCTGGGCGTTATTCAGCCGAAGAAGCGGTTGGGAAGTATCTTGACGAAGTGTTTGGGTTGGGACCCCTTGAGGAGATGCTTGGCGACGACAGTATTACTGAGGTCATGGTAAATGGATCGAAGTCGCTGTATTACGAGAGGAACGGTCGACTCTACCAATCATTCGATTGTTATGAGGACGATGCGCAGGTTTTTAACCTGATAGACAAAATTGTTGGACCCCTCGGGCGTCGCGTTGATGAAAGCTCCCCGATGGTTAATGCGAGACTTCCCCGTGGGCACCGTGTTAATGCGATAATTCCGCCTCTTGCTCTCGATGGTCCGGTTGTCACGATTCGTAAATTTCGAGCGCATGCGTTTTCCCTTGATGAGATGAGGAGTCTCGGCTCTTTTGATCATGAAGTGGACTGTTTATTGAGGTGGGCAGTACGGAGAAGATGCAATATTGCAGTTTCTGGCGGCACGGGCAGCGGGAAAACGACGTTGTTAAATGCGTTATCGGCCCTTATTCCCTCAAACGAACGGATCGTAACAATCGAGGATTCTGCTGAGCTTAGGTTCGATGAGCATCCTCATGTGGTGCGTTTGGAAGCCCGCCAAAAGAATGCTGAAGGGATCGGTGAAGTGTCGATTCGCGACCTGGTCATAAACTCTTTGCGCATGCGACCTGACCGTATCGTTGTTGGTGAATGCCGGGGTGCGGAGGCCTTGGATATGCTTCAAGCGATGAGCACCGGGCATGATGGTTCCCTTACCACCCTACATGCGAATTCCCCTACTGAAGCGGTTTCGCGTTTAACGACAATGGTTCGCTATGGTGCAGAACTTCCCATCAAGGCGATTGAGAGTCAGATAGCCAATGCGATCGATTTAGTAATCCAAATTACACGTTATCCCAATGGCGATAGGGGGATATGCGAATTAGCGGGGTATGCCTGGGACAAGGATTCATCGAGCTGTCGGGTGGAGACATATTTCAGGCGAGACGCAGTAACGGGGAGGAAGGAATGGCTGGCCTATCCTGGTTGGCTTGATGATCTTCCGTACTTGGGGATAGCAACGAGGGAAGAGGTGGCGAAGTGGAAACGTCAAGCATCCTATTAACAGTCGCTTCTTGTTTTGCGCTTGCGTTTGGACCCTTGGGGCTTTCCTGGCTTTTTGAAAAAGGGCTAGATCGGTGGCGGTCGCAGAGAGCGGTTGACAGAACCGGAGGGGGAAGTCCCATTGGCCGTGTTTTTGCAGAGGGAATTCCCTTTCTGGGGGGTTTGTCTAAGGTTGGTTTGCGCTTCATCCCCTTTGGTTTGTTCGTTAAGGGTATGGTTGGGGAAGTCCGTAGGTTGGGGTATCACACCGATCTCGTTCCTATGGGAACGGTGCTCCTTGCTTCCTCTGTTTTTGCGTTCTTGCTTGTTTACGCGATTTCGCTTTCCTCTGTAGGCGCTTTTGCTTCCGTGATTTGCGTTTTCCTTATCCTCAATGCCTGGGTTAATAAGAGGAGCGAGCAGCGAAGGGAAGAGATGCGGGAGCAAATTCCCGAAGCGCTTCAGTCAATGAAAGCTTGTTTTCAGACGGGCTATTCGCTGTCTCAAACGGTTCACGAGGTTGCGGAGCATACCAAGGGGCCGCTTAGCGAGCTTTTCTCGGAGGTTGAGGGAAATCTCGAAACTGGCAGTGGGGTCCATCAAGCTTTGGCCGTCATGAGAGCTGAGCATTCTGAGCCGGAATTGGCATTTCTAGCAACATCGTTGGAGATCCAGCATAAAACCGGCGGTAGTATGCAGCGGATATTGGAGGCGGCTCGTCAGTCGGTCTGCGATGAATTGGAGTTGAAAAGAAATCTCAGGACGCAAACCGCCCAAGCGAAGTTATCTGCGCAAATTGTCACTGCGATGCCCTTTGCCTTGGTGGGGGTGTTCTCGCTTCTCTCTCCAGGGTTTCTTGATCCGTTTTTCGAAAGTCCCCTTGGTGTTGTCATGCTGATGACAGCAATTGGGATGCAGGTGTTGGGGGTTTCTATCGTCCGACGGCTATTGAGGGTTGAGGTTGCATGATGGCAGTTTGGTTATCTGCGGTTTCGATAGGTGCCGGTTGCTGCTTCGGAGCGATCGTTGGCTTTGCCTTCTATGAGAGACATCGCGAAGTGCAGAGGAAAAACCGAGCTAAAGAAGCTCTAGGGAGCGGATCGGTGTTGCGAGCATCTTCTGTTTCTCTCGAATCGGGAGGTTTCAGTTCGTGGTTTATAGAGAAGGCGATTCAGTTATCGGTCGATGGGCATAATCTGCCTTTGTCATTGCTGAAGATTGGTTCGTGCGGTTTCTCGAAAAATGCCTGCTTGTTCGAGAAGGCTGGGATTAGTCGGGCGTTAACAGAGGATGGCTATGCATGCGCACGTATTTATTTTTCGATAGGCGGATTGCTTGCGGGTGGTTTGCTTGGTGCGTGCTTTTCACCGCTTCTTGCGGCCATTGGGGCAATTGCGGGAGCGATATGGGGTTGGAACGGGCTGTCGAGGGCGATCAAAGAAGAGGTTCGTTGTCGTGCCTTGTCTGCTGAGCAGCAGTTTTCCCAGATGATCGAAGTGATAGTACTTGGCTTGAATAGCGGTATGTCGTTTGACAGAGCCCTGCTCCTTTACTGCGAATCGTTTGGGGGCTCTCTGAGTGAAGTAGCAGGTTCTGCGCAAAGGCAATGGGCCCATAGCCTTATCGATCGAAGCGAGGGGTTACGTCAGATCGCGCGATCGTATGATTCTTTGCTCTTCGACAGATTCGCAGAAAACGTTATCAGGTCCATTCGATTCGGTACTTCGATGGCGGAAAACCTTAGCCTGCTCGCCGTTGAGGCTCGAGCGATAAGGAAGAGCAAGCTTGAAGAGAGAGTGGCGAAGGCGCCGGTGAAAATGATGCTCCCTGTGGCGACGCTGATCTTGCCCGCCATGCTCGTGCTGGTGATGGGTCCGATCATGCTTGATTTGATGGAAGGATTTTAGGAGGAAGACATGAACAAGGAAGTACTGGTGGATAAGCGCATATTGATGATGACGCGTATTGAAAATGCACTGGATCGCATGAAAGGTGAAGCTTGCTCATATGCTTCATTGGTCCGTGCCTTTTGGAGCATGAGGCGAAGTCGTGCGGCGCTCTCGGGTCAAGGAACCACGGAATATGCAATCTTGGTCGGCGTTTTAGTTGTTATAGCAATTATTGCCATTACGGTATTTCGTCCCAAAATCCAAGAATTATGGGACGCGATCTCTTCGGGGATCAACGGGCTCTAGGTTTGCTCGATCTGAGTGCAGGGAACGTTTGATGGGGCGATTTAGAGGACAATCAAGCGTCGAATACGCCATCGTATTTGCGGCGTTTCTTGCCATGATTGTGGGTTTGGGGGCTGTAGCAAATCTGCTCGAATCTGGTTTGGTGATCGAGCATGCACTTCAGTCGGCATCTCATCATTTGAGCAATGTTGCGGCTGCGGCCTGGGCTGACATTTTTCTGTACTAAGGAAGGATGAAATGGGCAGACTATGGGAGATCTTCGCCTCTCTGGCTTTACGCGTTCGCTATCCGATGCTGCCTTTGGCAATGTCTGTCTCCGGTGCCTTACGGGGAAGGTTTGCTTCTGTCCACGGTTTCTTCTCTGGTCAGTCGACGGTTGAGGGCGCCTTTCTGATACCGGTCATTCTTCTCATGCTGATGCTTTTGATTCAGCCTGGGATCCTCCTTTATAACCACGTAGTTATGCAATCTGCCGCATCGGAGGGCTGCCGTCTTATTTCCACACGCCCATCAGGTGACTCGCTTGATGCTTATGAGGGGTATGTGATCAGAAGGCTGGGATCGGTTCCGCAGCAGAAAAATTTTCATGTTCACGAGGGAGCGTGCACATGGGAGGTTCGTTTCGACGGTGGCGAGGAGAGCGACATCGTTACGGTGACGATCAAGAATCAGGCCGAGCCTTTGCCATTTTTCGATTTCGGTGCGCGTTCCCTTGGTTTGGTGAATGGCGAGGGGAATTTCGTTCAGGAAGTGTCGGTTTCGACGCGTAGCAAGAGCGCTTGGGTAGTTGGGAATGATCAGGGGCTGGATCCTGATGCGTGGGTTTCTCAGAATGGGTCAACTGCGGAAAGGAGCGAGCGGTGAAAAAAATGCGTTCGTCCTCTCTTTTTTGGGCAGAAGAGGGATTTTCGACGGTGGGGATGGTCCTTGCTCTTCTTATTTCGATCTCGCTCATTTTTACTGCTGCGCGTGTTTATGAGATCAACAGCTGTTCGTCGAGAGTGCAGGAGGTTGCTGACGCTGCTGCTCTTGCAGCGGAGAATACCGTTGGTGAATTTTATCTTGTGGCTGGAATCAGCGATGCCGTGATCCTGTCGCTATCCCTCACCACCGCGGGGTGTCTCGGTTTGAGTGTTGTTTGCGCTTGTGTTCCCCCCGCCTCAGGCTTATCGAAAACGTTTTTGGAAATGGCTCAAAAGACTAAGAAGGCTCGAGATTCTTTTTCGGAATCTGCAAATGAATCGCTTGACCGATTGGCTCAGGCTCTGCCTTTCATCGCCGCAGTGAAGGCTCAAGAAGTGTTTTCAACGAATTCATCGCTATCCGACGGGGCTCATTATCAAGGGATTGTCGTTCTCTCTCCGTGGGAAGCGGAAAAGGGGGATTCGCCCTCTTTCCATGATTCGGATGAGGCTTTGAGTGAAGTGGAGCAATCGCGGGATAGCTTGGAGGATGTTGCTGAACAAGCTGAAGAGGCGGCAAAGCGGGCAAATGAGTGGAAACAGTATGGGTATGAGCATGATTCCATCAGTCCCGATGCGTATTGCATGTACGAACGAGCAGCGAAGCTCGCAGGGATGGCAGGTTCCGATAACCCATTCTTTTCTTCGGTCGACACCTGGAGCTTCGGTGCCTCCTTGGAGCGTGCAAAGACGTATTACCGGCTTCGTTATCAGACCGAGGCCCCAAACGGGCAATCGGTGGATGAGCTGTCGAACTCTGCTTTGAGAAAACGATTCTATGCTTATGCCCAAGAGACTGTTGGACAGGGCTACGTTCATGAGACAGAGTCTTCGTTCGACGCGTTCTTTCCCCGCCTGCCCAAGAACACCGACGAAATGCGATCGACAATCTTGTACACCGAAACGGTATACCCCAAAACCATTGACGCGCAGGGACTTTCGGTTTTGCATGCCTGGAACGGGTGCCCAGGGCTCGCTCAGGGTTCGAATGGGGTGGGCTCAATACAAGAAATGGATGCTGTGGGATCCTACGCACCTTGCCCTTATTGCAAATTCGTTCCAAGCAGCATGGGAAAGGTTGCTGCGGCGTCTTCGTCGATCCAAAACGGCTTCGAATATCACTACAACGAGGTGGCCAAAGCGGCGGATGAGTATCAGAAAGCAAGAGAAGAGCTCGATCCTTTAAGCCAGCAGGCGAAAGATATGGCTGGAGGTTTGCTTGATTCGGTAGGCAAGGCATTTATCGAAGCTTGCAGCCAGCGAATCGACATTACGCCTCCTGGCCATTACGGTGTGATATCGCTTGTTTCCGATACAGGAACAGCGCAAACTCGTTTTCCTTCGTCTCTTGTTTCTTCCGAGGGCGTTGGGGGTCTTGGCGCTCGTGTCGCCCTCTCTTCTGCAACGTTGGTAAAGGAATCGTCCGATGAAGGGAAAAACGTTGTTACCTCGTTTCTCGATGGGCTCTCGGGCGAGGGTTCAGCGGCGGTCGGAGCTGCAAAGCTTGCCCTCCAGATGTGGTCAGGTTTTCTTGGCGTATATACGCAAGGGCATGATGCGTTACTGGAAACTATCGAATCGGTTCTGAACGGTGTTCCTCTTATGGGGGCTAGCGGCCTTGGGCCTTGGGTCTCGGACGCGCTGAAAGACACTATTGCGGGTTTTGGTTTTGCTCCTGTTGATCTCGCCGCAAGAAAGGCCGTCTTGGTCAATTCTCAACATGTTTTGAAGGCTGATGATTCGGCGTTTTCCGCCAGGCTCTTGTCCGCAAAAGGGGCAGCGTTGATGTCTCAAGGAAATGGCGGGATCGACGGTGCGCTTTCCTGCGTTCAATCTGCCGCGATGGACGCGATTGCCGATTTGGGCGGTGAATTTACCATTGCCACCATCGTCATATTCGATGGGTTGGTTGAGGTTCCTGTGACCGTGGCTCTGCCTCAGGCAATTACTGGGGGTTTGACTCAAGCGGTGCAGCAAGGCGTTGATTCCTTGAGGGGAATTGCTTCGAGTGTGACGGGGATGAGGCAATGGGAGTGATGTCGCGTAAGGTCTCAGGTCAAATGACGATCGAGTTTGTTGTCGCCTTTCCGGCAATGATTGCTGTTGCTTTTGTCGCAATAAACGCTGTCCTCTTTTTCTCTGATTGTGCCTCCTTCGATCGCGTATTTAGGAACGTGGCATGCACCTACGCCGCTTCTCCGGCTTACGAGCAGGGGACAGGGGAGAGTTGTGGGCTAATCCAAAGCCAACTGGAAGAGTCTCTTTCTCGCGATAATTTGCAGTTTCAAGTTTCATCGTCTGGCGTTGAAGGGGGTATGGTGACCTTTTCTGCCCAAATGTATTTTGAGCCCACGCTTTTCGGAAAGGGACGGCTTTCGGGAGTCTTCGGTGTCAGCTTCCCTCCGCTTAGACATGAAGAACAAATATCGGTTTCCGCTTACAAGCCTGGGCTGGTGTTTTGACATGATGACGAAACCTTGCCTTTTTATGCGGAAAGCACTCTATCCGCGTGCTTTCTATTCCATTGCTTTGATTGCTATAGGCGTTTTTGCTGCCGTTGCAAGTGGTTGGCTGCTTGCGTGGTTGGGATTCGGTTTTAGCGGTGACTCGATTGGGCATTCTGCCGGTTCGGCTGTCGTTATTGCGGATGCTATCGATTCCGATGGGGGCATTTTGCGCCTTGATCCCGATAGGGTGCTGGCTAGGTTCGACCAGGATGCGCCAAATTCTTTCAACGCCGAGGTTCTTGACGGATGGGGCGATTGGCATTCACTTTCTGACGATGGGGTGATTGCGGGTTGCGTGCTTCCGGAGGACAGGATTACCGCGATTGGTGAAATTGGGTCCTTGCTGGAAGAAAAGGGATGGCGATCTGTTCCGAGCGGACAAGAAGCTGTTTTGACTTTTGTTAAAGAAGAAGGTGAGTTTCGCTGGTTGATGGTTGGCTACGAATCGGTAGGATCGGGTACTTCCGTGGTTGTGAATGCGAGGAGTGCGAATGGCTGATGACAGAGGAACGCAGCGGCTTTGCCTTGCGGCAACCTTTTGGGATAGGTTGATGGGTTTGTTCTCTTGCCGATCGAGCGATGAGATTCTTTTGATTGCTCCTTGTCGCTCTGTCCATACGTTTGGCATGGGATATGCAATTGACATTGCGTTTATTGGTAGGGAGGGGAGGGTGCTGGAGTCGTACGAGAATGTACCGCCCTGGCGATTGAAGAAATGCTCTGGTGCTTATGCGGTATTAGAGCGAAGGGTATCAGAGAAAGATTCGAGCGAGTCCCCAGGCGAGAATCGGGTTGTTGACTGGTTTAAAAAAGGAGATGAGGTTGAGCTATGCGTCAGAAAATGAGTTTTGGTGAGTTGCCGCAGGAGAAGGGCTATTTGAACGAAGGAGAAGCCTTGCAGATCCCATTGGCAAATGGGAACGCATACAGCAACGAACAAAAAGGTAGCTCTAAGGGTATTCGGGCATCCCAGAGGTTAGAAGTGAAGACGTGTCCCGTTTGCGGTGCTCGCTGTTTTTCCGATATGGACACTTGCTATAACTGCCTTCATTCATTTATGCACGATGAGATGAAATCAGAGGAGGCTTCTCCAAACCGAAATGGGCAGTTTACGACTATGGAGGATGGCGCAGAACGCAGCTCTGTGCTGGACTCCAGACCTTCGGGAGGGAGGGAAAACATATCCGATTTGCGGAATCGTGAAAACGGATCGAAGCCGTTGGCGAATGGAATGGATGGAATTGGGCCTGTTGGGTGCGAGGAGGCTTTTGGGGACTACGCAAAGGCGCCTCTCGTGAGTCTCGAGAAAGGAGTGGAAGTAATAGTGAATATCTCCTTTGCGAAAAGCCCTTGTTCCAAGAATGGTGAAACTGTTCCAACTGTAATGATAGAAGCAAGATAGAGAAAGCCCCTGCTTCTCCCGCTGAGCTGCGCCTTTCGAGTTTGGATTATTGTTTCCCAATCCAAGTTCATGGGGCATCGCTTATGCGGTTGAACAGGGGCTTTTGAGCTGGTTGACGCGCTTGGTTATTTCAGGAAATCGAGCACGGCTTCTTCGATTGCGGAGGTGTTTCCCTCGATGACGTCTTTAAATCGAATGTGCAGCGAGTCGAGTTCTGCGAGGCCCTTGGGGATGTTGTGGCTGTTCGCCTCGTTGGCAATAAGATCGTTTAGAGCGCATCCGCTAAGTTCAGCCACGGATTCGGGCAAAGGCTGGCCGGGTGTTATGTTGTGCAGCGCGCGGTATACGTTCTCGCCGAATTTTGCCCAATGGGCGGTAGAGGCGATAAGCACCGGGTTTTCGCCATGCAGTCGTTCTGCAACCTTGTAGGCAACAGCGGTATGGGGGTCGATAAGATAGTTGTGCTTATCGAGAACCTCTTTGATGGTGCTGAGGCATGTTTCGCTATCGACGGAATCCGACTTGAAATCCGCCTGGAGCTTGGAGAGGGTCTCGGCGTCGACCGTGAAAGACTTGTTTGCCTTGAGCTCTTCCATCCACGTTGCAATGGCTTTGGCGTTACGCCCTGTGAGCTCGAAGAGCTGACGCTCAACGTTTGACGAAACCAAGATATCCATCGAGGGGGACGGGGTCAGGACGAACTCGCGATCGGAGATATCGTAGCTGCCAGTATTGATGAAATCGGTAAGAACGCGGTTTTCATTGCTTGCGCAGAACAAGGTGCCCAAAGGCGTGCCGATCTGCTTTGCGTACCATGCAGCGAGGATGTTACCGAAATTGCCAGTAGGAACGCAGACGTCAAGCAGCTTGCCGGCTTCGAGCTTGCCCTGGGCAACCAGTTCAGCGTAGCTGGAAACGTAGTAAACCACCTGAGGAAGCAGACGGCCCCAGTTGATGGAATTGGCGCTAGAGAGGGCAACCTGGTTGGATTCCATCAGCTTTTCAGCAAATGCTTCGTCTCCGAAAACGTTCTTGGCTCCCGTTTGACAGTCGTCGAAATTGCCCTTTACCGCCCAGACCATAACGTTGGATCCTGCCTGGGTTGCCATTTGCTTGTACTGGATGTCGCTAACGCCGCCGTCGGGGTACATTACCGCAATCTGGACACCATCCTTGTCACGGAATCCTTCGAGAGCTGCTTTGCCGGTGTCGCCCGAAGTGGCGACCAGGATAAGGAAGGTGTTTTCCAGTTTCCCCTGCTCGCGCAGCTGGGATGCGCTTGCGCTAAAGAAATGGGGCAGGCACTGAAGCGCCATGTCCTTAAAGGCGCTGGTGGGACCATGCCACAGCTCGAGAACGTGAGTGTTTTCGTCGAGTGACGTAATGGGGCATATCGCTTCATCATCGAATCGGTCGCCGTATGTTGCGTCCATGAGCTCATCGATCTTGGTGTCGGGCAGGTCAATGCCGAACGAACGATAGATAAAGGCTGCGCGCTTGGCATAGGGGATTTCTGCCAATGAAAGGATACTTTCCAGGCTCAGCTTGGGAAGCGTTTCGGGGACGAAGAGTCCGCCGCCCTCGGCGAGTCCCTTAACCACAGCTTCGGTAAAAGTGACCGGAGCCGCACACCGTCCGCGCGTGTCGATATAGCGATTGGTAGCCATGAATCCATCTTTCGTGTGGGGTAATATTAGTCTCATAAGTATACTATGTAGCTACTAATACGTGCTGTATTTGAAACGCGCATTTCATCGAAAGACGCGTGGCTCCTTTGGGCGGTTTGCTGGATTGCTCCGTTCGAAAGGGGCCTAATTATTTCACTTACCACTAGCGTTAGCTTCTACTGGGGAGGGATAGCATGGAAAAAGTCTCCATGTCTCATGAAGATTATCTTGAGGCCATTGTTATGCTGGGCGGTTCCGACATGCAGTCTGTGCGTTCGGTAGATGTCGCCACAAAGCTTGGCGTTTCGAAGGCATCGGTTTCGAAGGCTGTTGCCAGTCTGAAGGCCTCGGGCATGCTTGATCAGCCCTATTATGGCGATATTACCCTCACCGCAGATGGGTATAGCTACGGTAAATCGGTGCTGGAGCGTCATGAAATGCTCACCCGTTTCCTGCATGAAAAAGTTGGTCTTAGCATCGAGGTGGCCGAGGAAGAAGCATGCCAGATGGAGCACGCTATCAGCGACGAATCCTTTGACAAATGGCTTGAGTACTTTAGATCCATAGGGCTGTAGGATTTAAAATAAGCGACTGAATAGAACGGGGGCCGCAAGCCCCCGTTTCTTTATGCTATTATACGAACAAATGTTTGTTTGAGAGGATGGCATGGCTGCAGCTCGCATCATAATGGGAATCGATCCAGGCCTGGCGCATACGGGTTGGGGGGTAGTTCGTCAAAAGGGGGCATCGCTTTCCTGCGTCGCGTACGGCTGCGTGGCAACTCAATCCACGATGCCCTTGCATGAGCGTTTGGCGAAAATCTATGCACAAATTTCCGCAGTGGTTTTACGCTATAAGCCGGAATGCGTTGCTGTCGAAACGGTGTGGTTTGGCTCGAATGCTCAAAGTGCTTTTGCCACAGGGCAGGCTCGTGGTGCCGCCCTGACCGCTTGCGGTCAGTCATCCATGACGCTTGCCGAGTATTCGCCTAGCCAAATCAAGTTGGCTGTTGTGGGGGCGGGGTCTGCCGATAAGGGGCAAGTCCAATATATGGTTCAGCAGTTGCTGGGTCTGGAAAGAATTCCTTCGCCCGATCATGCTGCCGATGCCTTGGCAGCTGCTATTTGCTACACCACCCATTCAGTTTCCTGGGAAAGGGGGGCTGCGCAGTGATTTCGTTTTTGCGAGGGACGATCGCAGCACTGTTCGTTGATTCTGTCGTGATAGAGGTGGGCGGTGTTGGGTACCGCGTTTCCATGTCGGGGAAGAGCCTTTCCCGGTTGGGACATGTTGACGAAGAGGTCAAGGTTCTAACTCGCTTGCAGGTACGTGATGATGCGCTGGTGCTATACGGCTTTTTAAACCATGACGAAGAGCGGTTGTTTGCAAAGCTCACCTCTGTTTCAAGTGTCGGACCGAAGGTTGCGCTTTCCGCCCTTTCCACCTATGAGCCAGAGGCATTGGTATCCGCTATCGCGTCTCAGGATGTGGGAGCTATCCAGCAGATTCCTGGCGTAGGAAAGAAGATGGCATCGCGCATTGCGCTCGAATTGAAAGAATCGTTTGGCTCTGAGGCCCAGATTGCTTTGCCCGGCATTTCAGCACAAGCGGCAAATGCGCGTAAGGGTACGGTGGAAGCGCTTCTTTCTATGGGCTTCACTTTGGAAGAAACCGATCTTGCACTCAAGGGGGCTCCCGAGGAAGCAAACGAAACGATACTATTGCAATACGCCTTAAAACGTTTAGGGAAATAATCGATAAAAGGTGGACTCATCTTTGTCTGACGATTTTGAAATAGAAAGTGCGCTGTTCGAAGCGCCTTTGGAAGCTTTAAGGGATACTGGCTCATCTCGCGATGGCGATGCCGCCTCGCGCTCTTGTTCGGTTTCCCTTATCGAAGACGACCTGGCCCTTGATCGTAGTCTGAGGCCAACGTGCCTTGACGAGTATTTGGGGCAAAAGAAAGTGAAGGATAGCCTTTCTATCCTTATCGAGGCGGCGCGGGCCCGCAAGGATGTGGTTGATCATATTCTGTTTTCTGGCCCTCCCGGTTTGGGGAAAACCACATTGGCTACCGTTGTTGCCAATGAGCTTGGTGTGCATATCAAAACAACAAGCGGCCCCGCAATTGAGCGTACGGGAGATTTAGCCGCTATCCTCACCAATCTTGAAGAGGGCGATGTCCTTTTTATCGACGAGATTCACCGCTTGAATCGCATGGTTGAGGAAGTGCTGTATCCAGCACTGGAAGATTTTGCGCTCGATATCGTTGTCGGCAAAGGGCCTGCCGCCCGATCCATCAGGCTCGATTTGCCGAAGTTTACCCTCATCGGAGCCACTACACGAACCGGTTTGCTAACGGGCCCTTTGCGTGATCGCTTCGGTATAGCGTTCCGTCTGAATTACTATGCGCCGGAAGAGCTGGCCCTTATTGTCCGACGCTCAGCGCTCATCTTGGGTGTGGATATCCTGGAGGAGGGCGCCTTGGAGATTGCTCGCCGTAGCCGCGGAACCCCTCGTTTGGCCAATCGCCTTCTTAAACGTGTGCGTGATTGGGCTCAGGTGAAGGGCATTTCGCCTATCGATGAAGACTGTGCGGCTCAGGCGCTGGCGTTTTTTGAGGTTGATTCTTTGGGCCTCGACCCGGTGGACAACAGAATACTGGAGCTTCTGTGCGTTCAATTCTCGGGCAGGCCCGTGGGCCTTTCTACGTTAGCTTCGGCGCTTTCGGAAGAGCCCGATACGCTTGAAGACGTGTACGAGCCGTATTTGCTCCAACAAGGTTTGCTCATTCGCACACCGAAAGGCCGTCAGGCAACGGAGCGTGCTTATGAGCATCTGGGAATACGGTACCCAGAGAGGGGATAACGTGCTAACCCAAGATTATCTGATGCGCATGTTTATGCAGCTTGCTGTCGCTATGAAGGAAAGCCTGCTTCGTGCGCGAGGCGAAAACGATCCCCGCGTAGCGGCCGACATGCTCGATGCAGCCATTTCCGATGCAACGGAAATGGACGGCGGCCTTCTTTTGTGCATGGCGCCGGAATCAATGGCGGCAATGCTGCAACTCTCGCAGCCTGATCCTCAGCTTATGGAGTACGTATCTCGTTCATTGCTTCTTTCGTCTCGCTATTCTAGCGAAGCGGGGGATTCTTCTATTGCGGCCCTGCGTCGGGAGCAGGCATATGCGGTAGCTCGAGCATTCGGAGTCGACCTTGATGAAAGCAGTATCAGTCAACAGGAGCTCGATGCCTTATTTGAGCGCAGCGGCCTAGACCCTCGTGCCCTGGGTGTTACAGCACCTCAGTAGTTTGTCGGGGTTTGCCGATCGGCCTAGCTTTTCAGCTTCTGCATTATAAGCATCTTGTTTCCTCGATACCTGCTCTCTGTATTCGTATGCGATATGCAGAGCGGCGGTATGTCAGGACGCAAGGTGCTTTTTGCTATTGGATAAAAAGTTACATTGTGTGAAACGGTCTATCTATCAGCCCGTTTGAAAAACCCTACATGCATTCGAAAAAATAACCCTTGGTAAACATTGACGATAGAGTATGACGGGGTTAACATCAGTCTGTTAGTTAGCTCTGGTTTACTAGGGCCGCAAACCGCCCCGCGGGGCATGTGGAAGGAAGCATCATGGTTTTGTCTGAAGTTAGAAACAATGGCATTTACCACGTAAGGCAGCTTCACGATGGCGCGGGTGACATCCATCGTCATCTTGAGAATCTGGGCTTTGTTCCCGGTGAGCAGATCGTTGTTGTTTCGCGTATTGGCGGCAACCTCATCGTGAACGTGAAAGGCTCTCGCGTTGCGCTTTCTTCTGAGCTCGCAAAGCATATCACGGTGTAACGGTTTGCCATTTCCGGCTAAGCGAAAAGATGAAGAGGGGAGGCATAGTGAAAACTCTTCGAGAAGTTAAGAGCGGTGAAACGGTGACCGTTGTGAAGCTTAATGGTGAAGGTGCAGTAAAGCGTCGCATCATGGACATGGGCATCACCAAAGGTTGTTCGGTTTACATTCGTAAGGTTGCGCCTTTGGGCGATCCGGTTGAAGTTACCGTTCGCGGCTACGAGCTTTCTGTGAGAAAAGAAGACGCACAGATGGTCGAAGTCGAATAAGCGCATTTATGCCCATCAAAGGGTTGAGCATGAGCATCCTCTGATAGGCATAGTGCGCTCGCACGATCGCATCGCGATCTTTTTTTGATCCTGTAGTTAGCCTAATCTAACACCGAATGGAGGAATGAATGAGAGTTGCACTAGCAGGCAACCCGAACAGCGGTAAAACCACCCTGTTCAACGCGCTGACCGGCTCCAACCAGTATGTTGGCAACTGGCCAGGCGTTACCGTTGAGAAAAAGGGAGGTAAGCTTAAGGCTGATAAGTCTATCGAGATTACCGACCTTCCAGGTATTTACTCCTTGTCCCCCTATACCCTGGAAGAAGTTGTTGCGCGAAATTTCCTTATCCAGGAAAAGCCCGATGCCATCCTGAACATCGTTGACGGCAGCAACCTTGAGCGCAATCTGTACCTCACTACGCAGCTTCTTGAGATGGGCGTACCGGTTGTCGTTGCCGTAAATATGATGGACGTCGTTCGCAAGCGCGGTGACGAAATCCATGCAGAACAGCTGGCAAAAGAGCTCGGCTGCAACGTGGTTGAAATCTCTGCATTGAAGAACGAGGGTATCGACGAGGTGGTGAACTGCCTTAAGACCATTGGTTCTGCGGCTGCGCCTACCCCAATTACGTTCTCTGCTGTAGCGGAAGAAGCAATCTCAACCATCGAGGGCCGTCTTCCTTCCAGCGTTCCCGCGAACCTCAAGCGCTTCTACGCAATCAAGCTTCTTGAGAAAGACAGCAAGATCACCGCTGCTCTTGAGGGAGCTCCCGATGTCAGCGATGTTGTTGCCAAGGTGGAAAAGGAAAGCGACGACGACACCGAAAGCGTCATCATCAATGATCGCTACTCCTACATTTCAACGATCATCGACCACTGCCGCAGCAAGAATATGGCAAGCCAGCTGACCACGTCCGACAAGATCGACCGTGTGGTTACCAACCGCATTCTGGCATTGCCTATCTTCGTTGTAGTTATGTTCCTCGTGTACTACATCTCCGTTTCCACCGTTGGCAGCATTGCCACCGACTGGGCAAACGATGGTGTATTCGGCGATGGCTGGTATCTCGGTTCTGGTCAAGAGCAGTTCGATGAGGTAACCGAGGAGTTCGAGGGTGCGCAGGAAAGCGTTGATGCCTTTGAAGCTGCAGCTGAAGAAGAGGATCTCGATCCTGCTTCCGAGACATTCATCGAAGATGCTGAAGCCGCTGGTTTGACGGCAACCTATGAGTCGTACGACGACGAAACGGGCGAAAACGAAACGGTCGAAGTAGATGCGGACGCCTACCAGGAGGCCCTTGATGTTCTGGCTCCCTACCAGGGCGACCAGAATGCCATTGCAGCATTCGAGGCAGCAGCGATCGAGGAAGGCCTTGATCCCGAATCCGAAGACTTTGCTGACGAAGCCGCTGACGCAGGCATCACGGCAACCTATATTGACGAAGACGGCGAAACCCAGGAAGTAGACGCCGATACGTACGCAGAAGAGGTTGAAGGCTCTGAGCCTGATCCCACGGAATACGGCATGTGGGTTCCTGGCATTCCTGTTCTTGTTGAACAGGGCCTCGATTCTGTCGGATGCGCCGACTGGCTGAAGGCTCTGATTCTCGATGGCATTGTCGCCGGCGTTGGTGCGGTGCTCGGCTTCGTTCCCCAGATGCTGGTACTGTTCTTGCTGCTCGCCTTCCTTGAATCTTGCGGCTACATGGCTCGTATCGCGTTCATCCTTGACCGCGTGTTCCGCCGCTTTGGTCTTTCCGGCAAGTCGTTTGTGCCGATCCTCATCGGTACTGGTTGCGGCGTGCCTGGCATCATGTCTTCTCGAACCATTGAAAACCAGAACGATCGCCGCATGACCGTCATGACCACGACGTTTATCCCTTGCGGTGCAAAGCTCCCGATTATCGCCTTGTTCGCAGGTGCCGTGTTCGGTGGCGAGTGGTGGGTTGCACCCAGTGCTTACTTCCTGGGCATTGTTGCCATTCTCTGCTCCGGCGTCATCTTGAAGAAGACTCGCTTCTTTGCTGGCGATCCTGCCCCGTTCGTTATGGAGCTTCCTGCATACCATCTGCCTACTATTGGTGCGGTACTGCGTAGCATGTGGGAACGTGCATGGTCGTTCATCAAGAAGGCCGGCACTATCATCTTGGTAGCATGTATCCTGATCTGGTTCATTTCTTCCTACGGCTTCGTTGATGGCGTATTCCAGGCGGTTGAGGATCAGAACGATTCGATCCTGGCTATCATCGGTGGCGCAATCTGCTGGATCTTCGCACCTCAGGGCTTCGGCGATTGGCAGGCAGCATCTGCCACCATCACGGGTCTTATCGCGAAGGAGAACGTTGTATCTACCTTTGGCATTCTGTACGACGGCGATGCTGGTTGGTATGCAAATGTTCAGGCGGCATTCACCTATGCGTCGGGCTATGCTTTCTTGGCATTCAACCTGCTGTGCGCTCCGTGCTTCGCGGCAATGGGCGCCATCAAGCGCGAGATGAACAACACCAAGTGGTTCTTCGCAGCAATCGGCTATCAGTGCGGAATCGCATGGGTTGTATCTCTCTGGATCTACCAGTTTGCTGGCTTGGCTGTTGGTGAGGTTTCCTTCAACGTATTCACCGTTCTTGCCATTGCGACATTCATCGCCTTCTTGTGGCTGCTGTTCCGCCCGAACAAGTGGCAGGGCAAAGCTGCCGTTCGTGCGGTTGATGAAGCGTAGACCGTAACCGAAGGTACTTTATCTGCCGCAGGTCTGCTCGCTTGAGCGGATCTGCGGCTTCCTGATTGCGTTGATGGGTTTACGTGTAGCCTTGAAAGGAGTTTGAGGTATGAACCTTGGAACATTCGTAGTGCTTGTAGCTCTGATTGCTATTGTTGGCGCAATTATTGCCAGCTGGGTTCGCGCCCATAAGCAAGGTCGGCATATTGCATGTGACGAGTGCGGCGGGTGCAGTGCCCACAATCCCGATCGATGCCCTTGCGCCGAAGAAATGGTAAAGGATATCGACAGGGCGATGCGTGAAGCCGAAAAGCGCAAGCCTAATTGATTCCCAATTATCGGTTAAGAATTAAGCCCCTGTTTCGAGCTTTGGTCGCTTGAAACAGGGGCTTTTGCATTTGTGGAAGTGCGTTGAGCTTTGAGGCTACAAAGAAAGGAACAGTTCGTGGATGCGGTTGTCGTCATCGAGTTCGGGATGAAACGCCATACCCAGCTGCTTGTCGTACTGCACAGCTACGATGTTCCCTTCGCAGGTTGCTAAGACGTTGCATCCTTTATGGACTTCCGTGATGAACGGAGCGCGAATAAACGTCATGGGGACGTTGTCCATTTCGCCGAATGAACCATAGGTGTGGAAGCTGCCCAACTGGCGACCGTAAGCGTTGCGGCGCACGGTGATAGGCATGGTGCCAAACCCCTTAACCTGTAGGCGGTTTTTGGCGGCGGCGGGATTAAGGTTATCCAAGTCACCCGTTCCGTCTACCGTTTCGGCTAAAAGGATAAGGCCAGCGCAGGTGGCCAGCACTGGCATGCCTTCTTCGATGCGTTTGCGCAAGGGATCTATCAGCCTAAGTTCATGCAGGAGCTTTGCCTGTGTGGTGCTCTCGCCGCCAGGAAGCACCAAGCGATCGAAAGGACGCTCCAAGTCGGATGCCTGACGGATTTCAAAGCATTCGGCCCCAAGCGCCTCAAGCTTTTTCTTGTGCTCGATAAAGGCCCCTTGAAGAGCCAGGATAGCAACAGTCATTAGCGACCGCGCTCTTCCATGATCAGCTCGATCTCGTCAGCGTTAATGCCCACCATGGCTTCGCCAAGGTCTTCGGAGAGTTCGGCGATGAGCTTTGCATCGGTGTAATTGGTTACCGCCTTAACAATTGCCTGCGCGCGCTTTGCGGGGTTGCCCGACTTGAAGATGCCGGAGCCAACGAATACGCCTTCGGCGCCCAGCTGCATCATGAGGGCTGCGTCGGCAGGGGTTGCTACGCCGCCAGCAGCAAAGTTAACAACAGGCAGCTTGCCATTTTCATGCACGTACTTAACCAGCTCCACGGGCACGGCAAGCTGCTTTGCCTCTTCGAAGAGCTCGTCTTCGCGAAGCGAAACCACGTGACGAATCTGCTGGTTCATCTTGCGCATATGACGAACCGCCTGGATAACGTCGCCCGTGCCGGGCTCGCCCTTGGTGCGAATCATGGTTGCGCCTTCGGCGATGCGGCGAAGAGCCTCGCCCAAGTCGCGTGCGCCGCATACGAAGGGAACCGAGAACTTGGTCTTGTCGATGTGGTAGGTGTCATCGGCGGGCGAGAGCACTTCGGACTCGTCGATGTAGTCAATCTCGATAGCTTCAAGCAGCTGGGCCTCGACGAAATGGCCGATGCGGCATTTTGCCATAACGGGGATGGAGGCGGCTTCCTGGATGCCCTTGATCATCTTAGGGTCGCTCATGCGGGAGACGCCACCAGCTGCGCGGATGTCGGCAGGGATGCGCTCAAGCGCCATAACTGCGCAGGCGCCCGCCTCTTCGGCGATTCGTGCCTGCTCGGGCGTGGTTACGTCCATAATTACGCCACCTTTAAGCATCTGTGCCAGCTGACGGTTCAGTTTAACCTGCTCTTCGGGGGTATTTGCTTCTGCCATGTTCGTTCTCCTTGAATCGTTTGATGCGGACGTGCCTTGTTGGCACGTTGAGTCGCTTTTGATAACGAATGAAAGGGTAGAAGCATTGTGGTATTGCAGGTATACCCAATACTGGTAATAATGGTATGACCAGATTATGACCAGATGAAATAAGATCAGTATCGATGTCGGAACAGAAAAGAGCTTTATATGCTTACCTATTCGTTTTCAAATAAGGGCGAACTGAGCATGTACGAATATCTCTATCGCTGCATTCGCTCCGATATCGAAGCTGGTGCTATTGCGCCAGGGGAAAGGCTCCCCTCCAAGCGTAGCTTTGCGCGTCATTTGGGCGTGAGCCTGATTACGGTAGAAGGTGCGTATTCGCAGTTGATTGCGGAAGGGTATTTGAGGGCCGAACCCCGAAGGGGCTATTTTGCCTGCGATCTGAACTCTTCTGGCGTTGTTTCTGGCCGCAAACCGTCGTTACTTGGTGTCGGATCATCCTCGTTGGGAACGACGTATCCGACCGATGGGGATCTGCTCCCCGAAGAGGGCTTGGCGCAGGCGTATGCTTCGTTGGCGGCGGCGGGTCGGCCCCGCGAGGGCCGCATCGACGCAGGTGGGCAATCTGCGACATTGGCGAGCTCCTCTGGTGGAAATGGCTTCAATGATGAAGCGGTGTTTGCTGATTTTACGGGCTCATCGGTGCCTTTGGGCATGTTTCCCTATACAACATGGGCAAAATCGTTGAGGGATGCCCTGACGCGCGAATCAGAACGTATGCTGGTGGGCGAAACGGGCTTCGCTGGCGCTCTTCGTTTGCGTAAGGCTATCGCCGATCATCTTCGTGGGTTTCGCGGCATGGAGGTTGACCCCGAATGTATTGTGGTGGGGGCTGGTTCCCAGGTGCTCTACAACTGGCTCGTTCAGTTGCTGGGGCGCAATCTCCATTATGGGGTTGAAGACCCAGGGTATTTGCGCCTCTCTCGAATCTATGAGGCGAACAACGTTGAGCTTTCGCATATTCCCTTGGATGAAAACGGTATCGATATGGCGTCCGTTGTCGAGTCGAGTGCCGATGTCTTGCATCTGATGCCATCGCATCAGTTTCCTACGGGCATTGTGACTTCGATCGGGCGCCGCTACGAGCTTTTGGGTTGGGCGTCCGCTAAGGATAATCGGTATCTTGTTGAAGACGACTACGATTGTGAGTTCCGCCTTACGGGACGCCCTATCCCCTCGCTTCAAAGCATCGATGCAACGGGGAAGGTGATTTACGCCAACACTTTCACGAAAAGCCTAGGACCGGCGTTTCGTATTGGATATCTGGTTCTGCCGCCCGCACTGGCGGACCGTTTCAGGCGTGAGCTGGGATTTTACTCTTGTACCGTCAGCGCTATCGATCAACTGGCCTTGGCGCGTTTTATCGAAAGCTGCGACTATGAACGTCATGTGAATAGGTTGCGTACCTACTATCGCTCGGTGCGCGATGCTCTGGTCTCCGCTTTTCAAGCCAGTTCTTTTTCGGAAAGAGTAAGCATCGAAGAGCAGGATGCCGGCATCCATTTCATCATGGGCATATCCATCGATGCCAAAATGCCTGAAGTACGCAAATCGGCCCCGCAGGGGCATGCCACGCGTTATCGGTTCGATGATGTTGTCGCTGAAAACGCGAAGGACTGCTGCCAACCTGCCAGCCCTGTTGCGGAGAGCCGCTGGGAACGGGAATTTGTTGATGCCGCCCAGGGCAGGGGAGTGCGCATCGTGCCGTTATCCCTGTTTTACAGCAAAAGCGCCGCACCGGAGCGGGGCCTCGTGCGGCGCTTTTTGGTGAGCTTCGGCGGTATTGAATTGGATTCGGTTGAGCCAGCGGTAGCTGCCTTGGAGCATGCAGTTCGCATCGCCGACGAGGCGACGCGGTAGCCTTATTCCTCTATGAGGCGGAAATAGACGGTTTTCACGCTCGAGTTCTCCGACTCCTTTACGCTTTTGCTTTCGAAGAAGCTGAGCGATTCAATGAAAGGCACAAACTTCTTAAACCCGAAGTTGCGTGTGTCGAAGTCGGGCAAGCGTCTGGCAAGACGCGCTCCTAAGCTTGAGGAAAGGATCCAGCCATCATCGCCGCTGAACTCTTCGGCGATTTCACGCAGGGCAGTTTCCACGGTGATGATATCGAGTCCGTTGAAGTCCTCGTCAGCGAGCTCGTGCTCAACATGGGTATCGCGGTCTTGTTTGACTGCGATTTTCTGCTCAATTTGGGGCTGATGCTGCGAGGTCTTTTCTTCGCTGTTGTGATGTTGGGCTTTGGCGGATTCCCCGACTTTCGAAGGAGCTGTCTCGGTTGCGTTCCTTGAGGGCCTAGGGGAAGTTTGGTCGCTCTGTTTCTTTTTGTTGTTCTTCGTCTTTTTGCCCTTTGCGGCGTTGGTGCTTGCCTTGTGCAGAAGATCGAGGTAGACAAACTTATTGCAAGCGCTAATGAAGGCGCGCGGCGTTTTTTGCTCGCCCATACCCAATACGAACATCTCCGATTCGCGCAGGCGTGAAGCTAAGCGCGTGAAGTCGCTATCGGACGAAACAATGCAGAAGGCGTCGAGTCGCTTTTGATACAGAAGGTCCATCGCGTCGATAATGAGGGCAGAATCCGACGAATTCTTGCCTACGGTGTTGCTGTACTGCTGGATTGGTTGAATGGCGTTGTCGAGCAATTCCTTTTTCCAGGTGTTGAGCGCGGGCGTGGTCCAATTGCCGTAAATGCGCTTGTATATCAGGTTGCCCATGCTGGATGCTTCCTGAAGGATGATGCTTGCGTATTTGCTTGAGATGTTCTCGGCATCGATGAGAACGGCTATTTTCATATCTTCCATTTGTTCGGGTCCGTTTTGCGAACGGCCTCCTTTCGCAGTGGATACGTGTGCCTTGTGGGATTTTTGGCGAGGGCTGCAAGGGCTCTCGGGGGGGGCGGCACCGGGCGTTTTCGACGTTTGACGCGAAGGCGAACCGTGCTTGGTGCCGTGTTGTCAAGAGGCCCCATCGCTTAGAAAAACGATGGGGCCTCGATGCTATTCAATGAACATTGCGTCGCCGAAGGAAAGCATGCGGTACTTGTGCTTAATGGCGTGGCGGTAGGCCTTCATGATGTTGTCGCGGCTCGAGAATGCGCTTACGAGCATCATCAGGGTTGAGCGGGGTACATGGAAGTTGGTTACCATCGCGTCGACCACATGGAACTCGTAGCCAGGAAGGATGAAGAGGCTGGTTGCCTCTCTGTCGCGCGGTAAGACTTCGCCCGCTTCGGCGTCCCATGCCGACTCCAAGCTGCGAACGCTGGTGGTGCCGATGGCAATTACGCGACCGCCGTTGGCCTTGGTGCGCTTGATGGCCTCAACCGTTTTTTCAGGAACGGTGTAGCGCTCGGTGTGGATCTGGTGATCCTTCGGGAATTCCTCGTCAACGATGCGGAAGGTGTCCAGGCCAACCTCCAGATGCACGGTTTCCCAATCGACACCCTTCGCCTTGATGCGCTCAATGAGCTCGGGCGTGAAGTGGAGGCCTGCGGTGGGCGCGGCAGCACTGCGCTCCTCTCGTGAGAACACTGTCTGATACAGCTCTTCATCGCCCGCATAGTTTTTGATGTAGGGCGGCAGGGGCGTATGGCCGGCACGGTGCAACGCTTCGTCGAGCGAGGGCAGGGTGGTGGTGAGGCGTGCCAAGCGTTCGCCCTTTTCAGCGTTTTCGACCCAGTCGATAATCTCGGCGGAAAGCACTACCGTGCCTTCCTTGTCTGAGAAATCGACCATGGCGCCTGTACCCGGCTTCAGGCGCTTACCGGGGCGCACCAGTACTTCCCAGATAGCCGAAGAGTCGTGTTTGGGCTCAACGTCGAAACGCTCGCGCAGCAGGAACACCTCTGCTTGGCCGCCGGTGTTGCGCTTGGTTCCCAGGAGGCGAGCGGGCATGACGCGGGTTTCATTGGCTACGATCAGGTCGCCTGGCTTCAAATGGTTGATGATGTCGCGGAAGATCTCATCATGAAGAGCGCCATTCTGGCGTTTCATAACCAGCATGCGGCAGCCATCGCGCTCGGCGGCGGGTTCCTGGGCGATAAGCTCTTCGGGCAAGTCGTAGTCGAAATCGTCGGTACGCATGTTCATTAATTTCTCTCGTTTCTCTTTTGCCTTGGCTGCTTTTCGTGCGGCTTTGCGCTCGGCACGTTCAGCTGCGGCTTCGGCATCGGAATAAGCGCAGCCGCAATAGTTCTGGCGATACATGCCCAGTTCGCGGCTACGTATGGTTGCTTGTGGATAGAATTTGCGGAAGTCTTGGAAGACCGCCGACAACCCCTCGTAAGGCGCAGCAGCGCGTTCGAGTTCTTCGTTGATGATATCTATATATTGGTAGGGGCTTACGGTGAGGGTGGTGCCAATGCCCTCGAATCCGTGCTCGTATGCGTAGCGTGCAAGCTCTTCCAGGCGAATGCGGTAGCAGGCGCGGCAACGGTCTGCTCGATTCTCTTGCGTGCCATCCCAGTTTTGCTTGATGGCGTTTTGCCAGGTAGCGGGTTCGTAGGGCCCTTCTATCACGGGGATGTCTTGGCTTTTTGCCCACTCTAGCAACGTTTCGAGGCGATGCTCGTATTCGGGTGCGGGCGCAATATTGGAATTGAGGTAGGCGATGGTTATATCATGGCCTGCTTCGGCCAGTATCCGAACCGGCTCCAGAGAACAGGGGCCGCAACAGGCGTGAAGTAGTAATTTCATAGGTTCGTCGTACGCTCCTTCCAGCGTCACCTATACTAGCACCTGATTACTTTCGAGCACCTTTGAGAAAGGATTGCCCACAATGCCCAAACGCAGCTATAAAGCCGTGTTCTTCGATCTTGATGGGACGCTCCTGCCTATCGACATGGATGCATTCCTGAAAAACTATTTCAATGATATCGCCGCTTTCGTGCAGTCTCGCGGTCATGACCCGAAACGTTTCATCGATGCTTTGAGCGCTGGCGTGAAAAGCATGCTTACGAAGCAGGGCGGCTTGAATTCTGAGTGTTTCTGGGAAACGTTCACCTCCCGCATGGGAGGCGGCAGCTCGGCCGAATACGAGAAGATGATGGACGAGTATTATTCAACCTGCTTCGACGGCCTCAGCGCCATGGCCACGAACGTCGACCCGAACGCTGCTTATGTGGTAAAGACGTTGAAGGAGAAGGGCTACCCGCTGTACCTCACCACCATGCCCTTGTTCCCCCGCATTGCGGTTGAAAAGCGCCTTTCCTGGGCGAACGTTCCCGCAAGCGCGTTCGATCGCATTACCACGTATGACAATTCCACGAGCACCAAGCCTCATACGGCTTATTTCCAGGAAAACGTGGAGGCAATCGGTTTGGCACCTGAGGACATCCTCATGGTGGGAAATAATACCCGAGAAGACCTAGCGGCGATGAAGCTGGGCTTGGACGCCTATCTGGTAACCGATTGGCTTCTTGACCCTGACGGATTCGATATCGAATCGGTGAAGCACGGCACCCTTGCCGACTTTGCCCGTTTTGTCGACGAACTTCCGGAGTGTGAATAATGGCTTTGTTTGAATATACCGTCGAGGCTCAATCGGGGCACGCTCGTGCAGGTTCGTTTGAAACCGCACACGGTACGGTTAAAACCCCGCTGTTTATGCCCGTTGGAACCAGCGCTACGGTGAAGGGCATTCGCCCTCAAACGTTGAAGGAAATCGGTTCGCAGATCGTGCTGTCGAACACCTACCACCTGGCAATGCGCCCTGGCGCCGATTTGGTTGCCGAGGCGGGCGGCCTCCATAAGTTTTGCGCCTACGATGGTCCAATGCTTACCGATTCGGGTGGATTCCAGATCTTCTCCCTTGAGGATACGCGCAAGCTCGATGATGACGGCGTAACGTTCACTTCCATCTATGATGGGGACAAAATCCGTTGGACGCCGGAAGACAACATGGACATCCAGCAGAAGCTGGGCGCCGACATTATCATGCAGCTCGACCAGTGTCCGCCTTATCCCGCTACGCGCGAATTCGTCCAGCGTGCGGTTGATCTGTCTGCAAACTGGGCTCGCCGTTGTCTTGCCGCCCATACGCGCGAAGACCAAGCCCTCTTCGCCATCTGCCAAGGCGGTATGCATTTGGATCTGCGTCTTGAGTCCATTGCTCGCCTGAAACAAATTGGCCAGGAAAGCGTGGCTTCGGGTCATAAGGATTTTGCGGGGTTCGGCATCGGCGGCTACTCGGTGGGCGAAGATCACGAAACTATGTTCGAAACGCTGGGTGACGTTGCTCGCGCGCTGCCGGAAAACAAGCCGCGTTACCTTATGGGCGTAGGCAATCCCACTACATTGGTTCGCGCTGTGCATGAAGGCGTTGACATGTTCGATTGCGTGCTGCCTACTCGAACGGCACGCATGGGCACGGCGTTTTCTTCCCAGGGTCGCATGAATATGCGCAATGCCAAGTTCAAGCATGATTTCGGTCCGCTTGACCCTGCGTGCAGCTGCCCTACCTGCAAAACGCATAGCCGCTCTTATATTCGTCACCTGGTTAAGCAGAACGAAATGTTGGGTAGCGTGCTGCTGAGCATTCATAATCTTTACTTCTTGCTGCATTTGATGGACAGCGCTCGAGAAGCGGTGCTTGCCGGTGCTTATGAGGAGTTCTATCAGGACTGGATGAACTCGTCTGCCGCAAAAGACTATTAACGGCACTCAGCTGGTTTGAAAATGGGGGAGGTGCCCCCCATTTTCGCATTTTGGGCGCATGTGCCCGAGGGTCTGCTTTTGCTCTCTCGCAAAAGATTGCGCAATGATTGGTCTTGCCCTTTCGACGACTGCTTTTGTGCGATAAAGTGGCGAAATTGAAGAAATAACATCGGGTTAACGTGTGTGCCGCTATCATGTTTCCGATATACACATGCGCGCTCGCGCGCTGTTCAGAGGATAATCAGAAGGACTACTATGGTCGACCAACCCAAGGAAAACGAATTGGACGAGGAAAAAGAAGCCACGGCATCTTCCAAGGAAGCGAAGAAGCTTACGGCCGAAGAAAAGCAGCGTGCCAAGGAACGCGAAAAGCGTCGCAAGGCCCGCGCAAAGGAAGCCCAGAAGAAGAATTCCCAGCGTCAGAAGGAGCGCAACAAGCGCACGGGCGGTAACAAGAACCGTCGCAACGTATGGCTTCTTATTGCGGCAACCATTCTGGTAATCGGCTCGGTGTTCATGTTCACGCCCCCGAATGAAAAGATCAATCAGGGCCTGGATATTCAGGGCGGTCTCTCGGTAGTTCTTTCTGCGCAGAGCACCGATGGCGAAGACGTTACCAAGGAAGACATGGAGAAGTCTCGCGCCATCATTGAATCGCGCGTTAATGCCTTGGGCGCATCTGAGGCAACGGTTCAGGTTCAGGGCAACGATCAAATCCTGGTCCAGATCCCGGGTCTCTCTGATCCCGAAACAGCCCTTGCCACCATCGGTAAAACGGGCAAGCTGGAATTCGCTCGCGCTGATTCTTTCACTGAAGCTGACGATCAGGCCGCCATCAAGAACGGCACCTACATGCAGCAAAGTTCGGTTACCGACGATTTCGGCAATTCCTTCAAGACTGGCAAGACAACGTATCGCAGCGTTGACCCAGGCACCTATACGCCCCTCATCACGGGTGAAAACATCACGCGTGTTACGGTAGACAAGGCATCTGAAACCAGCCAGTACTACGCGGTTAACATCTCGCTCGATTCCGCTGGCACTCAGGCGTTTGCCGATGCAACGCGCGATCTTGCTCCCACCCATGGTCAGATTGTCATTATCCTTGACGGCCAGATCCAGTCCGCTCCTGCAGTGCAGTCGGAAATCACGGGTGGTCAGGTTTCTATCACGGGTAATTACACGCTCGAAGAGGCTCAGTCTCTCCAGACGGTTCTCGAAAGCGGTTCCTTGCCGGTAAGCTTCCACTACGAGCAGAGCCAGGTGGTAGGTCCTACGCTTGGACAGGACGCTCTCAACAGCGGTCTGATCGTTGCCATTCTGGGTCTTGCCCTGGTTATGCTGTACCTGCTGTTCTTCTATCACGGCTTGGGCTTGCTCACCGCTGCCGCTATGGCTGTGTTTGCCGTGCTTTACCTTGGCCTTTTGGCTACGCTTTCGGCATTCGGCCTGTTCTCGCTTTCGCTGGCGGGTATTGCGGGCATCGTCCTTACCATCGGTATGGCTGCCGACTCCTCGATTCTGGTATTGGAGCGTTTCCGCGAGGAAATCCGAATGGGCAGAAGCGTTCGTGCGGCTTCCATCACGGGTGTTCGTCATGGCATCGAAACCTCCATCGACGCCGACTTGGTTTCGCTGGTTTCGGCCCTCACCCTGTTCTTCCTGGCTTCTGCAAGCGTTAAGGGCTTTGGCCTTACGCTGGCACTGGGTATTGCGTGCGACATCGTTATGATGCTGTTGCTGAAGGCTCCGCTTATCCGCCTTCTTGCTCCGCACGTTATCACCAAGCATCCTGGTTTCTGGGGCGTGCGCGACTGCCAGGAAGCAGCGCCGGTCTATGCCGAGCTTCGTGGCGAACAGACGGGAACGGTTGCCCATCCTTCCGCTGAGGCGATGGAGGAAAAGAGGTCCGTTGCGCACAAGACGCTCGATGAATTGAAGGGTCGCTTTATTAAGCGCGACATCAACTTCATGGGTGCGCGCAAGGTGCTCCTTTGCATTTCGGCTGCGCTTGTTGTTCTGTCGTTTGTGGTCGTAGGCGCCCGCGGCCTTCAGTTTGGTATTGAGTTTGTGGGTGGTACATCTATCGCATTCCACAATACGGGCGACACTTCTATCGAAGATATGCGTGCGGCCTTCGCTGAGGCGGGCGAGCCCGACGCCGTTGTTCAGACCGCCAATTCTGATGGTTCCGATGGCTTCCTGGTTCGCACCACCACCACGTCTGCCGAATCTGCCGCAACCACGGCAGCGAAAGTGGTCGACACGCTCAACCTGAGCACCGATAGCTATGAGGTAAACACGGTTGGACCCGACTGGGGTCAGAGCGTGATTCAGTCTTCCCTCATCGCATTTGTTGTTTCGCTGCTTTTGATCATTGCTTACATCGCGGTTCGCTTCGAATACAAGATGGGCCTGATGGCAGTTGTTGCGTTGCTGCACGACTTGATTATCGTGGTTGGCGTTTATGCGTTGGTTGGTCGCGAGGTTACGCCTAACACGGTGGCGGCCCTGCTTACCATTTTGGGCTACTCGCTGTATGACACGGTTGTTGTGTTCCACCGCATCAACGACAACATGAAGGAGTCCGACGTAAAGTGCACCTTCATGTCTATGGCGAACCACTCGCTGAACCAGGTATTTATCCGCTCGATCAATACCACGCTCACTTCGTTCGTTCCTGTTCTGGGCATGTTGCTGTTCGGTGGCGAAACGCTGAAAGACTTCGCCTTCGCCATGTCGGTTGGCCTGATTGCGGGTTCGTATTCTTCTATCGCGGTTGCAACGCCGCTCTTCGCGATGTGGAAGTCCCGTGAGCCCAAGAATGCCAAGTTGGTGAAGAAGTACGGCACCGACATCACCCGCTTCTCGTTTGCTTCCACGCCGCTTCTTGCCACTGGCACGGTGGAAGCAGCGCAGCCTGTTGCTACGGTTGATTCCATCGAGGAAACTGTGGTAGACAAGGAAACCAACAAGAACGAAGGTTCTAAGCAAAAGAGAGCCAAGAAGGCCGGCAATTCCGAGCCTATCCGTTACAGGAGGAAGAAATAATGAGAGAAGGAAGCGCACCGAATTTCGCACCCCCGGTTGAAGAAGGCACCGTTTTTACCTTTGAAGACGAGTCGGGCGACAAGGTCAATCTCGAATTCCTGGGCCTTATCATCCACAACGATCGTCGCTACGGTTTCTTCTACGCTATCGGCGATGGGGAAGAAGCTGGCGGATCGGGCGAGGTAACCATTCTTGAGGTTACCGAGTTCGACGAAGATGGTCAGCCTGCTGCATTTGAACTCGTAATGGACGACGCTATTGCCGCTGAGGTTTACGAGGACTTCAAGGTTGCCACCAAGGATCTTTACGACTTTCAGTAAGTTCGGTTCAATCTGCTAACAAAAAAGGATCGCTTTCGAGCGATCCTTTTTTTGTGGCGCGGGGTGACGGCGCCCCTGCCTCTCGTAGGCGATTTCTGCGTATTTGTATCCCGCAGAAGACCCTTTCAGAAATCCACAGTGCTGCACGATCGCTAGAATCCACTTCTTTGCTTCTAGTTGAAGCATCACCGCAACTCAGGTCGTTCTACTGGCAGCCCTGTGCGTCTTTTACGGGATTTGCTTCAGCGTAAGATTTCGTCAGTTCCAGCGTTTGGCCTTTTTAAGGCGATGCTCCTTCGATTCGGGGGAGCAGCTCATTGCGAAAACAAAAAAGTTGCAGTACAGGCCAATTTTTTGTTTTCAGGTTCCCAGCAGCTCTGGAGCAGTGCCGGGGAGGGGCGAGGCGGGGCGGGATGCGTTCGGCGCCGTGGGTTGATATGTGCTCGGCACCATGGAGTGGCACGGGCGCAGTGTTGTGGAAAGGCGCGGGCGTGGCGCCGTGGGGCGGGATGCGTTCCGGCGCCGTGGAACGGCGTGGATGCGGCTCCGTGGGGCGGCGCGGGCTCGTGGTATGGGTTGGAACAGGGTGCAGTTGAGGCTGTTTTTCGGTTTCGCTGCCAGAATGGGCAAATTGCAAAAAGTTTCCAAAACTTCATAGGTAAAACACACTTGAAGAAAATTTTCCTTGACGGAGCATGTGCCGCGAAGTATTTTATTAAATTGTGTCTTTTTGCAAAACAACCGGTTGCAACGAAGGAGGAAATGTCTCGTGGTTCAGTTTAACACCCCCGATTCCACCAGCCGTTATAGGACTCGCCGGAGCTTCGCGAAGATCCCAGCCGTCATGGACGTGCCGAATCTGATCGCAATCCAGACGGAAAGCTTCAAGAAGTTCATGGATGATGGTCTGACGAATGCTTTCGCAGACATCAGCCCCATCGAATCCAACACCAAAGATATGTGTGTTGAGTTCGGCAAGCATGAATTTGGTGAGCCCAAGTATAGCGTAGATGAATGCAAGGAACGTGACGTGTCCTACCAAGCACCGCTCTTTGCTGAAATTCGCTTCATCAATCGCGAAACAGGCGAGATCAAAGAGCAGGACGTCTTCATGGGCGACTTCCCACTGATGACGCCCCGTGGCACCTTCATCATCAACGGCACCGAGCGTGTTGTTGTATCTCAGTTGGTGCGCAGCCCTGGCGTGTACTTCTCTGCCGAGCGCGACAAAACATCCGACAAGACCATCTACAACGCGAAGATCATCCCTTCTCGCGGTGCATGGCTCGAGTTCGAAACCGACAAGCGCGACATCCTTTCCGTGCGCATCGACCGTAAGCGTAAGCAGCCTGCTACGCTTCTTCTGCGTGCGCTCGGTATCGCTGAAACGCGCGAAGAGATCATCGATATCCTCGGCGATTCCGAGATGGTGATCCGCACCCTCGACCGCGACCCCGCCACCACCAAGGAAGAGTCTCTTATCGAGCTGTACCGTCGTTTCCGTCCGGGCGAGCCCCCTACGATCGACTCTGCTCGTACGCTGCTTGACGGCCTGTTCTTCAACCCCCAGCGCTACGACCTGGCAAAGGTTGGCCGTTACAAGATCAACAAGAAGCTCGAGTTCGACCCTGAAAACGACGCCTCCACGCTTACGCAGGAAGACATCATCGCAACCATGCGCTACATCGTGGGTCTCCATGATGGCGCCGAAGGCGTTCAGGTAGACGACATCGACCACTTCGGTAACCGTCGTATCCGTACGGTTGGCGAATTGATCCAGAACCAGTTCCGCATCGGTCTTTCCCGTATGGAGCGCGTTGTACGCGAGCGCATGAGCATGCAGGAGCCCGACGACATCACGCCGCAGTCTCTGGTTAACATCCGCCCCATCGTGGCAGCCATCAAGGAGTTCTTCGGTTCTTCTCAGCTGTCCCAGTTCATGGACCAGTCCAACATCGCTGCAGGCGTTACGCATAAGCGTCGTCTGTCCGCACTGGGCCCTGGCGGTCTGTCTCGTGAGCGCGCAGGCTTCGAAGTTCGAGACGTTCATAACTCCCACTACAGCCGCATGTGCCCGATTGAGACCCCTGAAGGTCCTAACATCGGTCTTATCGGCTCGCTGGCAACGTATGCCCGCGTGAACGACTACGGCTTCATCGAGGCTCCGTATCGTCGCGTTGAAGACGGCAAGGTAACCGACATCGTTGATTACCTCACCGCTGATGAAGAAGAAAAGCACACCATTGCTCAGGCTAACGAGCAGTTCGATCCCGAAACGCGTGTATTCGGCCACACCGACGAGAACGGAACGTTCGTTCCTTCCGAGCGTCTGCTGTGCCGTACCCGCGACTCCAAGGGCGTATTCGGCGAGCCTGAAGAAGTTACTGTCGACCGCGTAGACTACATGGACGTTTCGCCTCGTCAGATGACCTCTGTTGCAACGTCGCTGATTCCGTTCCTCGAGCACGACGACGCTAACCGCGCACTGATGGGCTCCAACATGCAGCGTCAGGCGGTGCCTCTGCTTCGTCCTAGCGCTCCGTTGGTTGGAACCGGCATCGAGCACCGCATTGCGGTTGACTCCGGCGAAGTCCTGGTAGCCCAGAACGCTGGTGTTGTTGACTACGTTGACGGTCAGACCATCATCATCGAACGTGAAGATGGCGAATACGACGAATACCTCATTCCTAAGTTCCAGCGCTCCAACCAGTCTGGCTGCATGAACCACAAGCCTATTGTTCGCAAGGGCGACAAGGTATATGCAGGCGATGTTCTGGCAGACGGTCCTTCTTGCGACGGCGCTGAGCTTTCGCTTGGTCAGAACCTGATGGTCGCTTACATGCCTTGGGAAGGTTACAACTACGAGGACGCTATCATCGTGTCCGAGCGCGTTGTTGCTGAAGATCTGCTTACGTCCATCCACATCTCCGAGTACGAGATCGATGCTCGTGACACCAAGCTTGGACCCGAGGAAATCACTCGCGAAGTTCCCAATATCTCTGATGATATGGTTTCCGACCTCGACAGCGACGGCATTATCCGCGTTGGCGCTGAGGTATTCCCTGGCGACGTTCTGGTTGGCAAGGTTACCCCGAAGGGCGAAACCGAGCTCACCGCTGAAGAGCGTCTGCTCCGTGCCATCTTCGGTGAGAAGGCTCGTGAGGTTCGCGACACGTCCCTCAAGGTTCCTCATGGCTCTGGCGGCCGCGTAATCAACGTGGTTCGTTCTTCCCGTGCAAACGGTGACGAACTTGCTCCTGGCGTAAACGAGCTCGTTCGCGTATTCGTTGCTCAGAAGCGTAAGATCCAGCAGGGCGACAAGCTCTCCGGTCGTCATGGTAACAAGGGTGTTATCTCCCGCGTTCTGCCGGTAGAGGATATGCCTTACTTGGCCGACGGTACCCCGATCGACGTTATGCTGAACCCCTTGGGTGTTCCTTCCCGCATGAACGTTGGTCAGCTGCTCGAGAACCATCTTGGTTGGGCTGCTAAGTGGGGTTGGTCTGACGATCCTGAGTCCACCGAACCCGTTGCCGGCCCGCAGTTCGTTGCAACGCCGGTATTCGACGGTGCGACCGAGGAAGAGATTTCCAACGCCATCGAAGCTGCTAACCGCAACCTCATCAACATCAACCATGCCAAGTACGGCGACATGGCTCGTGACGAATTCGTTCCGCAGCTTTCCCGCACTGGTAAGGCTTGGCTGTACGACGGCCGTACCGGCGAGCGTTTCCGCGAGCCTATCACCTGCGGTCAGACCTACATCCTTAAGCTGGGCCACATGGTCGACGACAAGATCCATGCTCGCTCGACTGGTCCTTACAGCTTGATCACCCAGCAGCCTCTCGGCGGCAAGGCCCAGTTCGGCGGCCAGCGCTTCGGCGAGATGGAAGTTTGGGCACTGTACTCCTACGGTGCTTCCAACGTCCTGCAGGAGATCCTGACCATCAAGTCCGACGATACCTCCGGCCGTGTTAAGTCCTACGAGGCTATCGTTAAGGGCGAGAGCATTCCTGCTCCTGAGGTACCTGAGTCCTTCAAGGTTCTCATCAAGGAAATGCGCTCGCTGTGCCTCAACGTTGAACTTGAGGGCCACCAGCATCAGACCATCGATGTCACCCACGACCCCGATGAGGATGAGCTTTTGGGCGCCGCACTTCCCGTTGAAGAAAAGTCCGAAAAGGACAGCGACGACCTGTTGGGTTCCATCACTGCCGAGCTTGGCAATCTGATGGGCGAGAAAAACGACACTGACGACCTTATCGGTAAGGGAGAGGAGAACTAAATGAGCGAATTTGACGTTAACAATTTCGACGCCATCCGCATCTCTCTTGCAAGCGCTGAAGATATCCGTGGTTGGTCTCGTGGCGAAGTTAAGAAGCCCGAAACCATCAACTATCGTACGCTCAAGCCCGAAAAGGACGGCTTGTTCTGCGAAAAGATCTTTGGCCCCACGAAGGACTGGGAATGCGCCTGCGGTAAGTACAAGCGCATTCGCTTCAAGGGCATCGTCTGCGAACGCTGCGGTGTTGAGGTTACGCGCTCCAAGGTTCGTCGTGAGCGCATGGGCCACATCGAGCTCGCTGCTCCGGTAAGCCACATTTGGTACTTCAAGGGCTCTCCTTCGCGTCTGGGCTACTTGCTCGACATTCCGCCGAAGGAACTCGAGAAGGTTCTCTACTTCGCATCTTCCATCATCACGTTTGTTGACAAGGAAGCTCGCGAAGAGGACGTAGAAGAGCTGCGCGATGAGCTTTCCGCAGACTTGGAAGAATTGGACGCAGAGCGCGATCGCCTCATCGAGGCTACGCGCCGCCTGTCCGTCGACTACGTTCCCGAAGAGGACGAGTTCGTTGACGACATCGACGAAGACGAGCGCATGACGCCCGAGGAAGTCGAAGAGGAAATCGCTGACATCTACGAGGAGTTCAACGAGCGCAAGACCCTGCGTTCCGAGGCCCTGGAGGCTTTCCTGAAGATCGAGCCCAAGCAGCTCGTATCCGACGAAGCTCTGTATCGCGAGATGCGCCTGAACTATTCCGACTACTTCAAGGGAGGCATGGGCGCAGAGGCTATCCGCGATCTGCTCGACAGCATCGACCTCGCTGCTACCGCCGAAGAGCTTACTGAAACCGTTGCCACCGGCAAGGGCCAGAAGCGCACCAAGGCTATTAAGCGCCTGAAGGTTGTCGACTCGTTCCTGCATTCCGCAAACAAGCCTTCCGATATGATCCTGGATGTAATCCCGGTTATTCCGCCGGATCTGCGTCCTATGGTTCAGCTCGATGGCGGCCGTTTTGCAACGTCCGACCTGAACGACCTGTATCGTCGCGTTATCAACCGCAACAACCGCCTGAAGCGTCTGCTCGACTTGGGTGCTCCCGAGATCATCGTTAACAACGAAAAGCGCATGCTCCAGGAAGCAGTAGACTCCCTGTTCGACAACGGCCGTCGTGGCCGTCCCGTAACGGGTCCTGGCAACCGTCCGCTGAAGTCCCTCTCCGACATGCTGAAGGGCAAGCAGGGTCGTTTCCGTCAGAACCTGCTCGGTAAGCGCGTTGACTACTCCGGCCGTTCCGTAATCGTTGTTGGTCCTAACCTGAAGCTGCATCAGTGCGGTCTGCCTCAGCAGATGGCTCTCGAGCTGTTCAAGCCCTTCGTAATGAAGCGCCTGGTAGAGCTTGAGTATGCTGCCAACATCAAGGCTGCAAAGCGTGCGGTAGATCGTGGCGCCAGCTATGTTTGGGATGTTCTGGAAGAAGTTATCGTTGAGCATCCGGTACTGCTGAACCGCGCACCTACGCTGCACCGTCTGGGCATTCAGGCATTTGAGCCGGTATTGGTAGAAGGCAAGGCCATCAAGCTGCATCCGTTGGTATGTACTGCATTCAACGCTGACTTCGACGGTGACCAGATGGCTGTTCACGTACCGCTGGGTGCTGAGGCTCAGGCTGAGGCTCGCGTACTGATGCTTTCCGCAAACAACATCAAGTCGCCTGCACATGGTCGCCCGCTGACTGTTCCTACTCAGGATATGATCATCGGTATGTACTACCTCACCGCTGCCCGCGATGGCTTCCCCGGTGAAGGTCGTGCATTCATCAACTTCGCTGATGCTCGCAATGCCTATGACGCTCGTGCCGAGGTTGACCTTCAGGCCAAGATCTGGGTTCGCCTTCCGAAGGACACCCTGGTTGCAACCGCATTCGGTCAGTTTGAGGAGCACAAGGCTGGTTCGCGTCTGCAGACCACCATTGGCCGTATCATCTTCAACGGTGTGTTCCCGGACGATTACCCGTTCCTGAACTACCAGATGAACAAGAAGGAAATTGGCCGCATCGTAGAGGATACTTGCAACCGCTACACCCTTTCCGAGGTTGAGCCTATTCTCGACGGTTTGAAGGACACCGGTTTCCATTACGCTACCATCGCTGGTATTACCGTTTCCGTTTACGACGCAACGGTTCCTCCCAGCAAGGACGCTATCCTTGCCGATGCCGACAACAAGGTTGCCGCTATCGAGGAAGACTACGAGATGGGTCTTATGAGCGCCGAAGAGCGTCATAAGCAGGTTGTTGACATTTGGACCGAGGCTAACGAAGAGGTCGGCGAGGCAATGGCTGCCAACTTCGACAGCTTCAACCCGATCTTCATGATGGCCGACTCTGGTGCTCGAGGTAACATCAAGCAGATTCGTCAGCTTGCTGGTATGCGTGGCCTGATGGCAGACACCAAGGGTGGCACGATCGACATTCCTGTTAAGTCGAACTTCCGTGAGGGCCTTTCCGTTCTGGAATACTTCATTTCCACGCACGGCACTCGAAAGGGTATGGCCGACACCGCGCTGCGTACCGCAGACTCCGGTTACCTTACCCGTCGTCTGGTTGATGTTGCTCAGGACGTTATTGTTCGCGAGATCGACTGCGGTACTTCTGACGGCGTTCCTTACCCGATTCACAACGATAAGGGTGAGCTGGACGAGAACCTGGTTGGTCGTTGCGTTCTGGAAGACATCCAGGATGCCGAGGGCAACGTTATCGTTGCTGCGGGCAGCTTCATCAACTCCATGGATCAGGTTGCCGCTATGGACGCTGCTGGTATCTCTACCATCAACATCCGTACGGTTATGACCTGTCATGCAGAGCACGGCGTTTGCCAGAAGTGCTACGGTTGGGACCTTGCTACCGCACGCCCGGTTAACATCGGTACTGCTGTTGGCATTATTGCTGCACAGTCCATCGGTGAGCCTGGTACGCAGCTTACGATGCGTACGTTCCACGCCGGCGGTGTTGCAGGTGAAGACATTACGCACGGTCTGCCTCGTGTTACCGAGCTTTTCGAGGCTCGCAAGCCTAAGGGCCAGGCTGTTCTTGCTGAAATCGCTGGTACCTTGCAGGTAACTGCCGACAAGGTGAACAAGACGCTTACTGTTCACGACCAGGAAGGCAACATCCGCGAATACGTGGTATCTGCTCGCGCAACGCTTTTGCCGGGCGTTACCGATGGTTGTGAAGTTGAGGTTGGCCAGCAGCTCACCAAGGGTTCTGTAAACCCCCACGACCTGCTTCGCCTTACCGACCCGAACACCACGCTTCGCTACATCGTTGCTCAGGTTCAGGACGTGTACGTGTCCCAGGGCGTAGACATCAACGACAAGCACATCGAGGTTATTGCTCGCCAGATGCTGCGTAAGGTTGCTGTTCTCGATCCGGGCGATTCCGACTACCTGCCGGGCCGTCAGGTTAACCGCTTCGAATTCGAAGATGTGGCTAACGCTCTGGTTCTGGAAGGCAAGAATCCTCCGGTGGGTCAGCCTCTGCTGCTCGGCATCACCAAGGCTTCGCTGGCAACCGATTCGTTCCTGTCTGCTGCATCGTTCCAGGAAACCACCAAGGTTCTCACCGATGCTGCTATCGAGGGCAAGGTTGATACCCTGCAGGGCCTGAAGGAAAACGTTATTATCGGTAAGCCTATCCCGGCTGGTACCGGCCTCAAGCGTTATCACGACGTGGGCCTTACCTACCGCGGTGTGGCTGTCGACAAGGTTGACTCCGATCGTCTGCCCGATTCCGCTCCTGAGGCGCTTCGCGAAATCGAAGAGCTGCTGCCTCAGCCGCAGGATTGGTCGCTTGACGGCGATGGCTACCTGGGCGCTGGCTCCGACTATGCAAGCTACTTTGCTTCCATCACGTCGGGCTACCGTGGCAACAACCTCTCCGATGAGGATGCTCGTCTGTATATTTACGACGACCTGGGCGTATCGCAGCGTTGGGCCAACAAGTTCTCCGAAGCTGGTATCGAAACCGTGGCCGACCTGGTTGGTCATACCGAAGACGACCTGCTTCGTATCGAGGGCATTGGCACCAAGGCTATCGAAGAGCTGAAGGAAGGCCTCGAAAAGCATGGCTTGTCTCATGTGATCGAAGACGACCTGAACGCTTCTCGCGACGACATGAGCCAGCTGCTCGACATGGTGTTCTCTCCTGATGACACCGTGCTCATCGGCGGCGACCAGCCCGCAACCTTCAGCACCGAAGGTGAGGACATGCTGGGCGAGGCTCTGCCCCCGCGCTCCTATCAGCGCAACCTGGAAGAGCTCGACGCTCTGTTGGGCGCCAACGACCTTGGCTTCCACAGCACGGATGCTGATTCCGACTCCTCTTCGGACGAAGAATAATCCGAGCGAAAGCTAATTGCTTCAAAGGCGCGTCCCCCGAGTGGGACGCGCCTTTTTGTTTCTTTGGAGAAGGCTTCTTTAGTACGCTAAAGCGCCATGCGGTATCTTCGCTTAGCGTGTTATTCTGATACTCGCAAAAAGTTGAAAGGGAGCAAACGATGTCCAATACCAAAACGTATCTTTCCGATGACCGTACTCCTCCGCAAAGCCAAATCGGTGCTTCGCTGGAATCGTTGGCGCATACCATCCATGAGCGCCGCAATGCGGGCGATGAAAGCTACACGCATCGTTTGCTTACGGGTGATATCGATACACTTCTGAAGAAGGTCGCCGAAGAGGCCCACGAGGCTACGCTTGCGGCGAAGGACGTTGTATACAACGAGGGTGACGACGCACAAGTAAACCACCTGCGCTATGAAGCAGCCGATGTGGTGTACCACCTCATGGTTTTGCTGGAGCGTTGCAACATCGGCCTTGACGAATTCGCAGCCGAGCTCAACACCCGCATGACCAAAGAGGAAATCGAAGAGCGTGGAGGCGTGGTGCTGCTGAAGCCCGAGTACGTAAACCGCGGCAACCACGTGGAAAAATAGGGACAGGTCCCATTTTCCCACCTAATGCGGAGAGCCTTGCTTGCACGATGCGCTGCAAGCAAGGCTCTCTTTTTTTGTGAATTATAGCCAAGTGGGAAAATGGGACCTGTCCCTATTTTTCCACTTTAGAGATACTGGCCGCGGACTTCCCAGAAGGCCACAGCGCTGGCGGCGGCAACGTTGAGCGAATCGACATGGTGCGCCATGGGAATTTTCACGGTGTAGTTGCAGCTGGCGATAGCGGAAGGCGCCAAGCCGTCGCCTTCAGTCCCCAAGACGAGTGCCAGCTTCTCGGCGCCTGCGATATGCTCATTCTGAAGTGTGACGGAATCGTCTTCCAGCGCCAGGGCCGCAACGGTGAATCCGAGCTGGTTTAGCAGCGGCACTCCCTCTTCGGCCCAATTGCGTTCGGTTCCGATGCGCGTCCACGGTACCTGGAACACGGTGCCCATGGAAACGCGGTTGGCCCGCCGATAGAACGGGTCGTGGCAACCAGGTGTAACCAGCACGGCGTCCATGCCAAGTGCAGCGGCGCTGCGGAAAATTGCTCCAATATTGGTGAAGTTTGTCACGTCTTCCAAAACGGCAACTCGTGTTGCGTCTTTAAGCAAGGTGGCAACGTCGGGCAGTGTGGGCCGGTGAAAAGCTGCAAGGGGACCACGCGTGCGTTCGTAGCCGGTAAGCTCGAAAACCTGTTGGCGCGTGCCAACGAACAGGGGAGTGGCTGGTGCGGTAGCGTCGATGCGGGCAAACAATTCTTCGCACGCAGGCACCCAGCGCTTATCGGTTAGCAGAGCAAAAGGGGCAAGGCCCGCATCCATGGCCCGATCAATAACGTTGCGCGATTCGGCAATGAATAAACCCTCATCGGATACCTCACTGCCCGTTGCAAGGCGAAGGCCCACCAGTTGCTTGGGGTCACGCAGCTCGGAATCGGTCATGCTGGAAAATACGCGTAAACGGGCATCGTCTAAGGTGGTGAGCTCGATGAGGGGCATGGCGTTCCTTTACAGTTACGAGGTTTGTTTGAATTATACGTTGAGGGGATTTTAACTCCGAACTGCTTGTCAAGCACTAATTAGGTGGTTGTGCTAAAATATCGGGTCGGAATATCACCCACGGAAAGGTACATATATGTCAGGGCATTCAAAATGGGCAACCACTAAGCATCGTAAGGCAGCTCAGGACGCAAAGCGCTCCGCGCTGTTCTCCAAGCTTTCCCGTAACATTACCGTTGCGGCGAAGGAAGGCGGCGACCCGAACCCTGAAAACAACGCTTCCCTGGCAGCTGCTATCGATAAGGCAAAGAGCTATTCTTTGCCTAAGGACAAAATCAAGACCGCTATCGACAAAGCTTTTGGTTCCGGCAAAGACGCCGCTAACTACGAAACGGTTGTGTACGAGGGCTACGGCCCCTGCGGTGTTGCTATCTACTGCGACGCTCTGACCGACAACCGCAACCGCACCGCTGCTGATGTTCGTGCCGCCTTCAATCACCATGGTGGCAACCTGGGTACTTCCGGTTCTGTTGCCTTCCAGTTTGAAAAGAAGGGCCAGATCCTGGTAGAAAAGGTTATCAAGTCCGAGCAGAAGAAGGTTGCCGACAAGGAAAACGCTGTCGACGAAGACGAATTCATGATGGCTGTTGCCGAGGCTGGCGGTTCTGACTACGAAGATGCTGGCGATGAGTGGATCGTATACACCGCTCCCACCGATCTGATGACGGTTAAGAAGGGCCTGGAAGAGCAGGGCATCGAAGTTAAGGGTGCCGAATTCATCATGGAGCCCACCACGCCTACCGAGGTTACTGTTGCTGATGCAAAGAAGGTTATGCGTCTGGTAGACCGTCTGGAAGAGCTCGAAGACCTTCAGAACGTATATCACACCATGGATATCACCGACGAAATCGCTGCTGCCCTCGACGAAGAGGAATAAGCGACTCCCGAATCTGAAAAGGGACTTCTTTAGTTTCATTTTCAACGATCAACAGGCGTTACTTGGTAACGTTACCGTAAAAAGAAAGGCTGCTTTGTGCAGCCTTTCTTTCTTTTAATCAAGGGTCCATTTCAGACTGATGCCTGTGGTATAGTAGTTGAACTTCAAAGCATTAAACGCACTACTTAACCACACTACGATGCTCAAGGGGTCTTCTTTTCGTGACGCGACAAGCGAACATTCTTTCGTTCGATGAGGTAAAAGCCCGCGAGGCTTTGCTTCCGCGTACCGTTTCACCCTCGTCTTTTTCTCGTAGAGCCTATGAGGCCCATCGAAATGCCAAAGAAGGCGCAGCTCGTCGTACTTCTTCTCGTTCAAACACCCCTCGTGTTTCCAGCGCTCGTTCTTACCGCGAGGCATCGGCATCTCGTTTTGCCGAAAGCAACTATGCGCAGTTGCAGCGTCCTTCACGGGAACGTGCCTCTATGCGTGGGTACGATGACCTCAATCACACAGCTCCACGTGCTGGTCGTGGTTATTCCTCGTCTGTTTCCGCGGGCGACCGTCGTTATTCATCAGCTCGCGCTCAGGCTCGTAGGGGCTATCAGTCCCATGAGCCTTCTGGCTATGCCTCTTCTCGTAGCGACGTTGCACGCGGCGTTCGTTCCCGTCGCATAGATGATGCTTCCGCAGAAAGCGAAGAGCACGCAGCGGCACGTCGTTCGGCACAGCGCAAGCAGAACGAAAGCTTCTCTCATGAAATTCGTAAGCGTTTCCGAGCTGCCAAGGCTGATCGCGAATTCGATCGCACCATCGGTGCTCGCGAAAGGGCGCGTGCGCGTGCGGAGCAGCAAGAACAGGGTAGTCGTGCCGCCGTATACGATATGCGCATGGGCTCAACCCAGCGTAAGTCGGTGCGCAGCATGGCTGAAGGAGAAAGCGGCAAGCACGGTTTTTCGCTACCGTTCGCTATTCCTTTTACGGGGTCTATCTCTGCATGGGCAACACGCGGCATAGTTTCGCTCATTGCTGTTGTGTTCGCGGTAACCATGCTCTACTTCCCTTGCCAGAACTACTACAACGAAACGCGTCAGCTGCAGCAGCTTCAAGCTGAGTACGATGCGCTTCAGGAATACAATACCCAGATGCAAAATCAGGTAGATTACCTTAATACCGATGAAGGCATTGAGGACTATGCCCGCTCCGAGTTGGGATGGATACGCCCAGGTGAACATGTTGTTTCGGTCGAAGGGGTAACTCCCTCAACCAGTGATTCACGTTCAAATGATCGCGTCTATGCCATCCCTGCAGGTAGCGTGGCGGCTCCTGACACGTGGTATTCCGGCATTTTGGATGTGATCTTTGGCTATGGCCACTAATTCAAAACGTATTGCAGCTTTCGACATCGGCACGGTAACGTGCCGATTGTTGTTGGCAGAGGTTCAAGACGGCGCGCTCCATGAGCTTGAGCGGCGTTGCGTTATAACCAATCTTGGTGTTGGCGTCGATAAAACGGGCGTCCTCCAGGAAGACGCCATTCAGCGCGTGGTTACGCAGATTGGCGAATACGTTGAAATCGTGAATGGCTATCGCGATGACAAACACCCTGAAATTCCTATTGTCGCCGTTGCTACCAGCGCTTCGCGCGATGCTAAGAACTCCGACGTTTTGGTAGGGAAGTTGCGCGAGCTGGGCGTAGAGCTCTCCGTTATCGAAGGCGAACGCGAGGCGGCTCTTTCGTTCCGCGGCGCTTCGCGCGGGCACGAAGGCGAAAACCTCCTGGTTGCTGATATCGGTGGCGGCTCTACCGAAGTGGTGCTGGGTGTAGGCGGCGAAGCTCCGAAGCTGGCGCATTCGTTCAATGTTGGATGCCGCCGCATGACGGAGCGCTTCTATGTTTCCGACCCTCCGACCGAACCTGAATTGGCGCAGGCTCGCGCCTGGGTTCAGCTTGAATTCAGGGCCTTTTTCGAACATGCGAAAAACGAAGGGATTGAAATCGACCGTATTGTTGCGGTGGCAGGCACGGCAACCAGCGTTGTTTCCATGGACAAGAAGATGGAAGTATACGATTCTTCTTTGGTCGATGGCGTTACGGTTTCAGGCGAAACCTTGAACGGCCTGTACCGCCAGCTATCCAGCATGCCCTTGGCCGACCGCAAGCAGGTAGTTGGTCTTCAGCCCGAACGCGCTTCGGTTATTGTTGCCGGCTTGGGTATTTTGCTTGAAGTGCTTGCGGCAGCCGATTGCAAATCCTTCACAGTTAGCGAATCGGATATCCTTCAGGGCCTGATCCTTGATGCCTATGAGCAGGGGAAATAAGCAAATCTTGCTTGTTAATCAAGATTTGTTCACTGAAGAGCTTTCATGGGAATGATCCTCAACCGCGCGTTGGGGGTTATTTTTGCTATGATGGTAGAGCTTGCCCGTCAGGGGCAACACGGGAGCGTGGTGGAATTGGCATACACAGCGGACTTAAAATCCGCCACCTTCGGGTTTGTGGGTTCGAGTCCCACCGCTCCTACCAGTTCTGAATTCAGCAGTGCCCCGTTTTAGCGGGCACTCGGTTATAACGAAAGCGTTGAAGATGACAGACATCGCACCTTACATGCAGGATCCCAAGATCGTCCAAAACATCGAGGATTTCGAGGCATACTGCAAGACAGAAGATGCATCTGCCCAGCCCGGTTCGCCCGCGCTGTTCGAATCGTACCTGAGCCGCTACGCGGATAAGGTCGGCGACATCATCAACACGTTCATTCCTGCGGGTAGCCATCCCGATATGGATAAGTACCTGTACGCTCCGCTTATGAAGTACAGCCAAAATGGCGGCAAGCGTCATCGCCCCCTTATTTGCGTTGCAGCGTGCGCTGCGGTAGGTGGCGATATCCGTCGAGCATTTTCTGCTGCTGCCGCTATCGAGCACTTCCATACGGCTGCTCTTATTCACGACGATATTGCCGATGAGGCATCGCTGCGTCGCGGCGAGCCTTGCATGCACCTTACCCAGGGCGAAGGCCTTGCCATCAACGCGGGCGACTTGGCCCTGTCCATCGTAAACGGCATCGTTATGCGCGATCCGCTGCTTTCCGACTCCATGAAGGTGCGCGTTGCCATCGAGCTGGTTTCCATGGCTCAGAGCACGGTAGAAGGTCAGGCTCTTGATATCGGTTGGGCTCGTGACGGTCGCTATGACATCACGCCGGAAGATTACCTGGTTATGGCAACGCATAAAACCGCGCATTATTCCGGCGCGGTTCCTCTGGCTGTTGGCGCCATGGTTGGCGGCGGCTCGGAAGAGCAGGTTGAAGCCCTTCGTGCTTACGGCTTGGACACGGGCCTTGCGTTCCAGATTCAGGACGACCTGCTTAACCTGGTTGGCACCAAGGAAGCAAAAGAAAAAGACTATCGCAGCGATATCACCGAAGGCAAGCGCACGCTTGTTGTGGTTCATGCGCTGCAGAACACCACGAAGCGGGAACGCTTGGTTGAGATCCTTTCCTCCAAGGAAACGGATCCGGCAATTCTTGAGGAAGCGGTTTCCATCATGCGTGAGGCGGGCAGCATCGATTATGCACGCGCCTATGCAGAGAAGCTAACCGCCAACGCTCAGGAGCGCCTTGCGAAAATCCTGCCCGAATCGAAGATGCGCGACCTGTTAGCGTCGATGGCAGATTGGTTCGTTGATCGACTTAAGTAGTGAAGCATATGGATCCTATTAAGAAAAACGATTCCGGCGCTGCGGTTGAAGATGTGCAGCGCAGGCTCGTAAAAGCTGGTTATCTGGCTGAAGATCAGGTAACGGGTACCTTTGGTGCCGAAACGGAAAACGCCGTTTTGTCGCTGTGCCGCGATTGTGGCATCGAACCGCGTGCTGAAGTGGACAACGCCGTTTGGACCAAATTGGTTGACGCGTCGTTCGAAATGGGCGACCGCAACCTGTTCTTGCGCGTTCCGTTCTTCCACGGTGCTGATGTTCGTACGCTCCAGGAAGCTCTTTCCGCGCTGGGCTTTTCTTGTGGTATTGCCGACGGTATTTTCGGTGTTCACACGGAAGATGCTCTGCGTCGTTTCCAGCTGAACATGGGCTTGCCCACCGATGGCATTGCCGGCGCATTCACGTTCCGTGCGCTTTTGCACTTGCAGCATTCTTGGAAGGGCAAGGATTCTTTCAGCCCCGTTCCTCGTTTGGGCTTTGCCCGCGCGGCTCAGGTGCTCGAATCGAACCTTATCTGCCTTTTCGGCACATCGGAATTCACTCGTTCGGTTGCCGCTCGTATGTCGAACCTGGCGCTTGCCACCACTCCGGCATCGAAGGTTACCAGCGCCGATTCTCTGCTGGTTGCTCCCGATGAAAGCATGTATTTCGTGCAGATTTTGGTTGGCAACGAAAAGCCCGCTTCCACGGTTCCCACGGTAGATTTTGTGGATGAAGAAAGCCTTCCTGACCGTGTTGGTCAGGCTCTTATGGCAACGGAAGGTCATCAGCGCCGCATTGCTGTTCGCCTGCCTGAAGAGGGCTGGGAAGACGCTGGCGCCGATCGTTCGGCTCAGCATTACGCCATCGTTTTGCTTGATGCGCTTTGCTCCGGTTTGGTTATTGCGGAGCAGCGATAGCGTTGGTTTTCGTTTGCTATACTGAGGACGCATAGGCAATTGAGCAGAAAGGCGTCCATGGAAGCATCAGCTCTTATTCTTGCTGCGGGTGCAGGTACCCGCATGAAATCATCTAAGCCCAAGGTGGCTCATCAGATTTTTGGTAAGCCCCTTGTTCGTTGGGTCGTCGATGCCGCACACGCTGCGGGCATCGATTCCGTTGTTGGCGTGGTAGGCCACGGCAGGGAACAGGTAGAGCCTCTCCTTACCGACGTAACCACCGTTGTTCAGGAAGAGCAGCTGGGTACCGCCCATGCGGTTCTTGCCGCTCGTGGTGCGCTCGAAGGCCGCAGCGGTTCCCTGGTGGTGCTTACGGGCGATTCCCCGCTGGTACGCGCCGAAACCATCGCTGAGCTTGTTCGCACGCGCGAAGAGGCCAACGCCGCCGTGGTTGTTCTGACCATGGAAGCGGAAAACCCCACGGGCTACGGCCGCATTATCCGCGATGCGGCAGGCGATGTTCAGGAAATCGTCGAGCAGAAAGACTGCACACCTGAACAGGCAGCGGTAACGGAATGCAATTCCGGTTTCTACTGCTTCGACATCGAAACCCTGTTTGCTGCGCTGGAAGAAGTTTCCACCGACAATGCGCAGGGCGAATACTACCTTACCGATGTTCTGGGCATTGCCCGCAACCAAGGCAAGCGCGTTCTTGGCTTGAGAGCCGAAGACGCATCCGAATGCCTGGGCGTTAATTCTCGCCGCCAGCTCGCTGAAGCCACCAAGGTGCTGCAGCAGCGCATCAATGGCATGCATATGGACAACGGCGTAGCCATCATGGATCCGGCCACCACGTGGATCGGTCCTGACGTAACCATCGAACCCGATGTTGAGATTCTGCCCATGACATTCCTTATGGGTGCTACCTCCATCGCCACCGGCAGCGTTATTGGCCCCAATTCCCGCCTTACCGACACTACGGTGGGGGCAAATTGCCAGGTTGAAGAAACCGTGGCTATCGAAACTGTTCTTGACGCTGATGTTACGTGCGGCCCTCGTGCGTATCTGCGTCCTGGCGCACACATGTGCGAAGGCTCCAAGGCGGGCACGCACGTGGAAATCAAGAAATCTACCATCGGCAAGGGCAGCAAGGTGCCGCACCTGAGCTATATCGGTGACACCACCATGGGCGAAGGCGTTAACATTGGCGCCGGCAGCATCACCTGCAATTACGATGGCGAAAAGAAATGGCCTACCACCATCGGCGACAACTGCTTTGTTGGCAGTGACGTAATGATGGTTGCTCCGGTAACGCTGGGGGAGAACTCTCTTATCGGCGCCGGATCTGTTATCACCAAAGACGTATCTGCGGGGGCCCTTGGTTTGGGTCGTGCCCGTCAGACGGAAATTGAGCATTGGAACGAGAGGAAGAAGAACTAATGAGCAACATGACCAAGACCATGGCGGTATTCGCCGGGTCAACCTGTCCCGAGCTGGCTGAGGATATTGCCACTGCGCTGGGCACCACGCTCGGCAACGTGAAGCTCGAGAAGTTCTCGAACGGTGAAATTTACGCACGTTATCTTGAAAGCGTTCGTGGCGCAGACGTATTCATCGTACAGTCCACTTCCACGCCTAACGTTAACGAAGCAGTAATGGAGCTGCTTATTATGGCCGACGCGGCAAAGCGCGCTTCTGCTCGTACCGTTAACGCTGTTGTTCCTTGCTACGGCTATGCTCGCCAGGATCGCAAGGCTGCTGCACGTGAGCCCATTACGGCTAAGCTGGTTGCCAACATCATGACTGCTGCTGGCATTGACCGTACCATCACAATCGACCTGCATCAGGGCCAGATCCAGGGCTTCTTCGATACCCCGGTAGATCACCTGACCGCGCTGCCCATCTTCGCCGATTACTTCCGCAAGAAGAATATCGACACCGAAAAGCTCTGCGTGGTAAGCCCCGATGTCGGTCGCGCTAAGGCTGCGAAGAAGCTTTCCGACATGCTTCACTCCGACCTTGCCATCATGCATAAGGGCCGTCCTGGTCATAACAAGGCAGAAATCACTGCGCTTATCGGCGACGTTAACGGCAAGATCTGCATCGTTAACGACGACATGATCGATACCGCTGGCACCCTGTGCGCTGCTGTTGCCACACTGAAGCAGAAGGGCGCTGAAAAGGTATACGTTTGCGCTACGCATCCTATTTTCAGTGGTCCTGCTTACGAGCGCATCGAAAACTCCCAGATCGACGAGCTGGTAGTTTGCAACACTGTTGCTGTTCCTCAGGAAAAGCAGACTGGCAAGATCAACGTTATTTCCGTTGCTCCGCTTCTTGCTCGCGCTATCAACAACGTATACGACAACAAGTCGGTTGCTTCGCTGTTCGACCCAGAGTTTGCCCTGTAAGGCATGCGCGTAGTAGTTGGCCTGGGCAACCCAGGGGAAGAATACGCGCATACGCGCCACAATGCGGGCTTTGAGGTGGTAGACCTTCTGGCCAGCGAATGGGGCGTAACCTACTGGAAGAACACGTGCGGTGCTTTGGTGGGCGAAGGCAAGCTGCGTCATTCCGACGGCAGCATCGAAAAGGTTATTCTGGCGAAACCCCAGAGCTTCATGAACCTTTCCGGTGGGCCTACGTCGAAGCTGTGCAAGGAATACGATTGCTCGGTTGAAGAGCTTATTGTTATCCATGACGAGCTTGATATCGACCCAGGCACAGTGAAGGTGAAGAAGGGCGGTGGGCATGCAGGCCACAACGGCTTGAAGTCCATCATTGAAAAGTGCGGTTCGCGCGAGTTCTTGCGTGTGCGTACTGGCATCGGTCGCCCTCCTGGAAGGATGAGCGTGGTAGATTTCGTTCTGGGCACTCCGAAGAAGGATGCAAAGGACGATTTCGACCAGGCATGCCAGCGTGCCGCCGAAGCGGTGGAATCGCTGCTGGAAAAGGGCCTGGCAAGAACACAGGACGTGTTTAATCAGCACTAACGAAGATCCCGATCGCAAAAGCGGTCGGGATCTTTTTTGTTGGTGGGGTGCTGGAGTGAAATGCGCTCCTTTCGGCTTTTAGCCAAATTGCTATTTGTTTGAACGGGAAAGGCATCTGGTTTCAGCCGAGCGCTAATCCCATACCACAATTAATTGATCTTCGTGGGTATTGCGGTGTACACATAGAAAAGATGAAATTACAAAAAGCTGCTCGGAGCGCAGCAGATCGATAGACAACATATGTACATAGATGAAAGGGCGGCGGCGAAGCTTTATGGGCGATACTATGGAAACAATGATTGATGACCTACCCCCCTCCGACTGCACGTCTGCAGCAATTGCCCAGGCACGGTCTACATCGTTGATCTTCTGCAACCCGAGATAAGTCGTTTTCTCACCGGATCCCATGACATCAAGCTGTGCCTTTGCATGACGGACCCTTGCCGAGGTCTTTTTGGCAGATGATGGACACTTGATTTCGGCATGCCCCTATGACGCCTCAACGTCCGGCACGACATCTTCGTCAGATGGCAAAAACTTTAAGGAGCGCTCGTTTGGCGATATCTTGGCTGCGACCCAGGGCTCGTCGCTGCTTGGGTTGGCGTATGCCGCCGTCCCGCCGATATTCGTGCTCCCCGCATGCGCGGGGATGATCCCAGGGCGGTCGAGCAGATCGGGGACAATTTGCGCAAAGATAGAGCCAGAGGGTGGCCCATACTACAAATATAGTTTTGAGGAGGGTACTGTGGTGTACATGCGTTGCGCAGCAATGCGCTAACGTAGGCAGTGTAGGTAAAACTGCAGTTCAGGATCATTGTTTGAAAGAATGCGGTAGTGCTGCCGTTCATCGTTGCAGCGCGCCCGTTCTTGGTGCTATTAGCTGCCAGCTAAAGCGCAGGAAGCAGGCGGCGAGTAGTATGAAGGCAGTAAAAAGAGCCTTTGAAAAGCCTTGTGCATGGTCTCAGTGGTTCAGTTTTGCTCCGTTTTCTTACGCAAAAAATTGAGCAGTTGCTTTGTTATAGTGAAAGCTAGACTTATAACTGCAGGTCGTTCATCAATTTGGAGACGACATGGAAAATATTGAAACATTGTTGCTGCACATCAAACCAGTAGATTCTAACGAGGGAGCGATTCGGCGGGCTTTTTCGCTGGGTCCCATGCTTCAAAGTGTGCTCATGGAGCATATTGACGATTTGTATGCCGAACAGCTACATACTTCTACCCTGAATCCGTACAGTCAATATTGTTCTACCAACGAAAAGGACGAAATAATTTGGCGCATTGGAGCTCTTACGAACGATGCGATCGAGAAGCTTATCGAACCTGCTTCGAAAATAGAGAAGTTCACCCTTAGGAACCTCGATAAAGCATTTATCGTTACGAGAAAAACGCGTGAGTCTTTTGGAGTTGATCGCTTGATTGAGATTCTCAAAGCTGATGCTCCATCAACGTTTTGCGTTGGATTCGTGTCGCCGGCTGCTTTTAGAAGCAAAGGCCGATACGTCATCATGCCCGATGTGCGTCTTATATTTCAGAATCTTCTCATGCGATACAACCAGGTTTATGCGGGGGATGCCGAAATCGATCCCGAGACACTTGACTACATTGTTGGGCACGTCTCTGTTTCTTCGTACAACTTGCACTCACATTATTTTTCACGAACTATGGGCGAATCAAGCAAGATCCCCGCTTTTTTGGGGAGCTTGACGCTTCATGTCGAAGGGCCTCAATCGTTGAGGGGTCTCGTGGCTATGCTGCTTGCTTTTGCTGAGGTGTCCGGAATTGGTATCAAAACATCCATGGGAATGGGCGGTATTCAGTTGATGAATGGCCGGTCGACGCGAAAGGGGGGAGGAATCATTGGACGATAAAACCATCCTGTGCTTCGGTGCTTTGCTTCATGATATTGGAAAGGTTGTATATCGTGGTTTTTCGAGAAAGGGCACACATTCTCTTCTTGGCGCGAAGTTCATCGATGAAGAGGTAGCTCCTCTTAACGAGTCTTTTGCCGCTCCCGAGGGGCGGAAAGTGGTTGATCAGATTCGCTTCCATCATGCACGTGAAATGGCGGGCTCGACTTCACTCAAGTCCGATTCTTTGGCTTACATCACGTATTTTGCTGACAACATTTCAGCCGGTATGGATCGTAAGAATGAGGGAGACGAAGAGGGAAATGCGCGGTTCGACAAGGAAGTCGATTTGCGAAAAATCTTCAACATCCTTGATGGCAGGTATGACGATAACGTTATCGCGCATGACGACTACAACGCTATCCGGGAAACGATTAAGCGTCAACTCGCACAGATTAAGATAGCCTCTCAAGAGGTTAATTCGCTGCTGCATGTGCTTGAGGCCACAACGTGCACAGTGCCCTCTTCAACGAATAGATCAGAGCTTGTCGATGTTTCGCTGTATGATCATTCCAAAACAACGGCAGGATTGGCGTTGTGTCTCTATGATTATCTTGAAGAGCGAGGTATTTCCGATTATCGAAAGGCGTTATTTTCGGGTGATTTATCTCGTTCTTATTACAAAGAGCGCATGTTTCTTCTTGTGTCGTGCGATATGAGCGGTATTCAAGATTTCATCTACGACATCAGTGGTTCAAAGGCGCTTAAGCAGTTGCGGGCACGTAGTCTATATCTTGAGCTAATGATGGAGCATATCGTTGACGAATTGCTGGATCGCCTGTCCCTCAATCGGACCAATGTTATGTACACGGGTGGCGGTCATGCGTATCTGCTATTGCCGAATACCCTAAATGCAAATAACGTTTTAATGCAATTCAAAAACGAACTGAAAGAATGGTTCGTTCATGAGCATGGCACTAATCTGTTCATGGCTTTTGCAAGTATTGAATGCAGTGCTGATGATTTGTCGAATGCGGGCGAGGATAAGCAGCGCTTCCCCAATTTGTTCAGGAAGCTGTCTGCAAAGCTATCTAATGCGAAGGCAATGAGATATTCGGCTGCAGATATTAAGGCTATGAATTTTGCTGCTCAAAGCCATTTTGACGATGGGAGGGAGTGTCGCGAATGTCATCGTTCGACAGCACTTGCTTCTAACGATGATATCTGTAAGACATGCGAATCATTGCAAGATATTTCTGCCGACCTTGTCAGCAAAAGCGTATTCGCCATTGTTGATGATTCTTGTGTGAACCCTAGGCATCGTCAGTTGTCCTTACCGTTTGGTGCCAATCTTGTGTTGTATGAGCGCAATTGTTATCTCAAGGAAAAACCTGAAGTCAGGCGTGTCTACACCAAGGATTGGGATGCTGGTACTAACCTGGCTACGCATATATGGATGGGCGATTATACCGCTGATACGGATGGTAAAGGGATATCATCCTATGCTGGAAGTGCCATTACCCTGGACGACGGAAAAGGAATCAGGCGCCTTGGCGTACTCCGTGCCGATGTTGATAATCTTGGTGCTGCATTCGCTGGAGGCATCCCCACAAATAAGGCTTCAATTAGCCGTACGGCAACATTAAGTCGCTCGCTTAGTTTGTTCTTCAAGAGTCAGGTAAATGAGATTTTGAAATCGGGCCAATATCGTTTGCAGGTTATCTATTCAGGTGGCGATGATTTGTTCATTGTAGGTAACTGGAGCGATGTATTGTACGCTGCGCTTGATCTGCGCAAATCTTTCAAGGAATTTACTGGAAATGGCGTATTGACCATCAGCGCAGGTATTGGAATGTTTGACGAAAAATATCCCATTGCGCGTATGGCGACAGAGACAGGCGAGCTTGAAGATGCTGCAAAGCGTTATGTTGAAAAATGCCCAGATGGGGGCATTCGTACGAAAAATGCGGTAGCGCTGTGGAATCTCGATTCCGTTTTTTCATGGGATGACCTGGCCGATATAGTCGAGCCGCGTGTGTGTGAAGTGGCCAATATTTTCAAAGAAAACGATAAAGGCAAAGCGTTTATCTACAAAATGGTCTCGTTGCTGCGAAATTACGATGACGTTATTTCTGCACCGCGCTTGGCCTATTTGCTGGCAAGAAGTTTTGAAGATGCCGAAAATCGAGATGAATTGTGCCAGAAATTCTATTCATGGGCCTCAACTGATAGTGGCAGGCGATGTCTTGTTGCGGCTTTGGAATGGTATGTGTACAGCATTAGGGAAAGGGAATAAAACATGCAGGCTAAACCGACTGTTGCCCTGAAAATACCCGATAGGGGCGTGATAACGGATTTGACCTTTGCAAAAATTGCTGAGGCGATTATTGCTCCACTTGATAAAGCTAGCGGGAAGAGAGCATTTGCATTTTCAAGACTATCCATGTCGAAGCTTCGTGGAATCTATAGTCTGATCACGAATATCCATGCACGTGTTAATACGCCAGAAGACCTAAACGCATGCATGTCTGACCTCCAATATATCAAAGTAAAAATGGCCTACGAATCGGGCAGGGAACGAAATCGGGATGTCAAAGAATTTATTTCCCAAACGTTTCTGATGGTTCTGCTTGATCAAATCGAAACCTATGAACAGTTTGTTCTGTATTGCCGCTATGCGGAAAGCTTAGTTGCGTATTTTAAATACTATGGGGGCAAGGAGTAGCGATATGTCGTATACAAAGATTAAGATAACCGGCATCATTGAAGTAAAAACGGGCCTGCATATTGGTGGAGACGATTCATTCAGCGCTATTGGCTCCGTTGACTCACCTGTGGTTCGTGACCCCCTTACACGAGACCCCGTTATTCCTGGATCTACACTGAAGGGCAAGATGCGTTCGCTGCTTGCACGAGAATTTGGCTCCATTCCGTGTGCGGGTGCTAGGGGGTTTGAAAACGATTGCCCTGAAATCAAGCGTTTATTTGGTTCGAGTGAAAAGGGAAGTGATGCTGCTGGGGTTGGCATGCAGATGTCGCGCCTGCAATTCAGCGATTGCTTTTTGGTAAACAAGAAGACTCTGCCGCAGATTTTTGAGAATAAATTCGAGAACACAATTGATCGCTTGACGTCGGTGGCTAATCCTCGCCAAATTGAGCGCGTGGTGCGTGGCTCTGAATTTCTGTTTGAGCTGATTTACAACGTAGAGGATGCCGATGAAGCTCAGGAGGATTTCGAGAGCATCAGAAAGGCTATCGACCTACTTGAAAATGATTATTTGGGCGGCGGTGGATCACGTGGTAATGGACGCGTTCTTTTTAAGGATCTAACTACCAAAGTGGTTACTGGCGACAAATCGTTTGCCATTCCAACATTAAGGTAAGCGCATGACTACGAGCATGGTGAAACTAACGTTTCAGGCCCCAGTACATTTTGGGGACGGTCGTCTTTCAGGCAGTGAATATACTTGCGATGCTGCCACATTGTTTAGCGCATTGTTTATCGAAGCGTTAAAAATGGACTGCGCTGACGAATTGCTTGCTGCGACTAAACTGGGCGAGCTTACACTAAGCGATGCGTTTCCGTACATCGGCGAACGCTTGTATGTTCCGAAGCCCATGGTGGATTCGGGGCCATACGCAGAATCGGAAGATTCGCGAGCTCGCAAGGCCAGCAAGGCACTGAAGTACATCCCGATGGATGAGGTGCCGGATTATTTAAATGGCTCGTTCGACTTCATTAACGAATTAGGGCGCTTTCAGAATGGCGCCTCTTTCCTGCGCACGAAAGTGAACTTGATGCGTGAGACGAGCGATGACGCCGAGCCATATCATGTCGGTGGTTTCCAGTTTGCTCCAAATTGTGGAGTGTATTTCTTAGTTGCTGGTTCTTATGATTTGCTACCTTTGCTTGAACAGTTGAGCTATTCAGGAATCGGAGGCAAGCGAAGCAGCGGTTACGGGCGGTTTGAGTTCTCGGTAAGTGACAATTCGCTTTTTCCTTTAATGCGCCACATCAATTCTGGAAAGCATGCGATGCTGATGACCAGTTCGCTTCCTCGCGAGAATGAGCTGACTGAAGGACTGATTGATGGAGCGCGATACCGCCTTGTCCGCAAAGGTGGGTTTGTTCAGTCGGCTAGTCATGCGTCGACTCCTAAAAAGAAAAGAAATATGTGGCTTTTTGCGCCGGGGTCGATGTTTGAGCGCACCTTTGAGGGCGATGTGTTCGATGTGAATGGCGGATCGGGTAAACATCCGGTGTATCGCTATGCACGTGCCATGTGGATGGAGGTGTGACATGGGTGTTCGCAAGCTTCGCCTTGACATCAAGGTTTCGGGTTTGGTGCATATTGGCAATGGGCAGCAGTATGGTAAAAAGGACTATTTTGCAAAAGGCGGTATGATTGCCGTACTTGATGTGCGGAGGTTTACGTCGCAGCTGGCACCTGCGCAGATATCGCGATACTGCGAGTTCCTAGAAAACGCTAACGACCGATTCGGCTTACAAGGATTTTTGGGAAAGAAAGAAAATGCTGATCTGCTTAAAGTTGCACAGAGTTCGATTGCTTATCAGATCGATTCCCCGATAGCGACTGCTCGACGTGGTTCGATTCAATATCACGATGTGTGGCAGTTCGTAAAAGACCCCTATGGCAACCCTTACGTTCCAGGTTCGAGTGTTAAAGGAATGCTGCGTACTGCTTTATTGCTGAACTTGGTTCTTGATGATGCCAGCCTTCGCGCTTCTGTCGATATGGGGGCTCTTGCTAATCCGAAGACAACTTGTAGTTCAAGTGCGGATAAGCAATTGGATATAGCGGCATTCTTTCTGGAGCAGCCGAATTCTTCTGATCCGAGCATCGTTAACGATGTCATGAAGTATGTTTCCGTTTCGGATTCCGAGCCGCTTTCTGTTGGCGATCTCGTTTTCGCGAAAAAATATGACAAGTTCTCGAAGGGCGATTCAGCCGATCATAAGCTTGATATGGGAAAGCTGACCCTCAAAGAGGGCAACGAGCTTGATGTATATCGCGAATGCCTTCGTCCAGGGACCGTTGTTTCCGTTGACGTTGTGATTGACGAACGGATTGATAAGTATTTTTCATCCATTGTTCTTGATTCGCGAGGACTGGAAAAAATAATGCAGAGATCGTTTGATTTCTATTCTGAGCGATTCCTGAGCCATTTTGATAACGCTGCAGGTGGAGAGCCTGGGCGGATTCCTTCCGACGGCAGATGCCAATACATTATTGCTTCTGGCCCTCTTGTTGGGATGAGGTGTCGGAATGCGGCTGTTGACGGAACTGGTTTTTGTAACAAGCATCAAGACCAAGAGTGTCAAAATACATCATCAGCTGGGACATTTTGCTATTTGGGCGGCGGCGTCGACTTCATGAGTAAGACAATTACTAATGCCTTGTTCGATAAAGAAGAAGATGCCGTGCGTACGATATCGCACGTTTTATACAGCCAGTTTAAAACAGAGATAGATCGAAGCGTTCATCGGGCGCTATGGGATTCGGTTCAATATGCTGGCTTTGCGCCTAAGTCTTTTGTGGCCCGGCGAACAAAGCCAGATGGCCGTATCAAGAAAGCTAAGAACGATCATCGTCATTGGCTTGATGAGGAAATTGGAGTGTCTCCTCATACGATGAAGTGGGGAATTGTCGGCAGGGATCGTTATCCCATGGGAAAGTGCTCGATTTTGATAAGGAGTCTTAAGTGATTACATTGTTTTCTCCAGTTGGGACAGCTGATCCCATCACGCAGCTCGGCGATGGGCCACTACTGCATATTATCCGGCACCGAAAACCCGACAGGGTTGTGCTGTTCCTTTCGCCCGCTATGAGCGCATATCAAATGCAAGACAGTCGTTATACCAAAGCAATTGAACTTTTAGTCGAGGCTACGGGCGTTCCCATGCCTGAAATATGCTTGAAAGAATCAGAGCTTGAGGAAGTGTACCGCTTCGATCGGTATATTGAGGAATTTGAACCTATCCTTAAGCAGCTCTCGGGTGAAGACAGCGTATTGGTCAACGTGTCCTCCGGCACGGCAGGCATGGCTCAGGCTCTTGTGGCTTTAGGGTCGTTCGGCCGCCTGAATTTGGAGTTGCTGCAAGTCTTAACGCCGAAGCGTGGTATCAATTCTCAAAATGATCGGGAGAATCCCAATAAGTATGATCTCGATTTGCTGTGGGAGCTTGATCAGGAGATTGAGGCTGGCGCTGAGTGCCGTATTGTCTCTGTTTCTACGCCGAACTTCAGCGAGCAATTGATCAGGGAAAATGTTATTGCCTTACTACGAGGCTACGAATACGAAGCAGCATATAAATTGGTTTGCCAAATGGGCACTTCAAGCGAAAACGTTAGAAAAATGGTTAAGGCTGCTGCATGCAGGTTGAACCTTGACGGCAATTTGCCAGCTGAGGTATTTGCCAAAACAGAGGTGAGCTACAAACCCAACGATCGGTTGCTGGAATACCTTTATGCCATGGAGGTTCGATTGATGCAGGGTCACTGGGCTGATTTCATTCGGGCTCTTTCGCCTGCGTTGACCGAGCTGATGAAGAGGATGCTCAATCCTTACCTGCCGGAAGAAAAGTACACTCTGTTTGCGCATGGTGAATCAACGAATAGGTATAACGTGGGGGCAATCGACGCTGATTCTAGGCTAAGGGACACGCTTTCTTGGTGCCATTATGAGAATAAAAACGCTTTCATAACTAATGATGCATACTACCGTCTTATTCGAGAATACTGCGAGGACGTACGCGTTAAGGACCTGATATTGCAGTTGAGGAATGCTGAAAAGAATTGCAGGAATCCGCTCGCTCATGCATTGAAAGCTTCCCCGAAAGCGACATTGGAAAAACTTTGCTGTATGAAGCTTGAAGATATCATGTCTGCGCTATTTGAACTTCATGGTTCTGCGGAACCGGGACTGTACGATCGGATTAACCAACGGATTATTGGCAGCATGTAACAGCATGAGGTGAATCGGCCATGGCACATGTGTATCTGACAAGAAACGATATTAAGCTTGGGTTTTCTCAAGGGCAGCTTATCGTGAAAGATGCCAATGGCGATACCGATTATCGGCTTCCGTTTTGCAACGTGGATAGTGTCAATGTGTTTGGAAGCCCCCAATTGTCCACCCAGCTAATACGCGAATGTCTCTCATCGTCTGTCCCTATTGGCTATTACACTGAAGATGGGCACTATCTTGGTCGGGCGATTTCGCCCGACCATGCCGACCCTTTTCGTCAAAAACAACAAGCCATTTTGACGAATGATGCAGGGTTTTGCCTTGTTTGGGCTCAACTTGTTATTGAAGCAAAGCTGCGCAATAGCTTGTCATTGTTGGAGTCCTTTTTCAATCTATACAATTTCGCAGGTGAAGACCTTAATGGAATTAAGCATTCATTGAAGCTAGTGAGCAAAACTACGAGTATTGATGAGCTTTTGGGGTTCGAGGGGAGTGCTGCAAAATGCTACTTCTCCTGTTATTCAAAGCTATTTTCGGATTTGGGATTTTCGTTTGAGGGAAGGAGTTCCCGACCGCCAAAGGATCCGGTTAACGCGTTGCTTTCGTATGGGTATAGCGTTCTACACCGTAATATTATTGGGGCAATTGAGCGTCATGGACTCAATCCTTATTTTGGATTTATGCATAAACTTTCTCGCGGGCACGCAGCCTTGGCATCCGACTTGATAGAGGATTATCGTGCATTCATTGTTGATAGATCGGTGGTTTCTTTCGTGCGTTCTGGCGATGTATCTTCTGCTGATTTTATGTTCAGGGATGATGGTGCGGTGTACATGTCTAAGAATTTGATGCGGTCTTTTACTGATTTTCTTTCTGGCGAAATGGCGAAGCGGGATAGTTTTTTCCGTGTATATGAGGATAGATTTCTTTACGGTTTTCATGCCGCACTTGATAAAAAACTTGTGAGTGTCGTAACGGCTATTGAGTCTGGTGAACCAATGCAGTATCAGCCCTTTATTTGGGAGCTTGATTCATGATGGGTGCGCTCTGTACAGCGAAGCGGCGTTTCGATCGGTGCCTTGGTGCATCGCCTGCTGAAAATAGGTTCTATACATTGATCATGTTCGATATTTCAGGAAGAAAGAAATATTCACTGCTGACGAAGCTGCTAAAGCGATACAGTCGACGAATTCAGAATTCGGTATATGAGGCTTATTTGAAGCCATCGGATATCAAGCAGCTTACCGAAAAAATAGAAAGATTGATGGGCTCAGAAAGGTATTTTGACCCATCAGACAAAATACGGATATATCGAATGTCAGGTTCATGCAACGCGGTGATGTTTGGCGATTGCGCGTGCAGCGATGACGACACGCGGTCTAATATTTTCATTTAAGGTTATACTGACAAGGTAAACAACGGTTTGATAAACAGTTTTATGAATAATGAGTCAACAATCATATTCTGCATGTTTTGTCAATGCTATTGTTGGACTCTTCACCCCGAGAGGGGACGGAAACTAAATTTCTTAGTGATGTACATCTTCCTCAATCTCCTTAATTGTTGGACTCTTCACCCCGAGAGGGGACGGAAACTCGATGCGGTCTGCGATGTCGCTGAACGCGTTGTCGGATTGTTGGACTCTTCACCCCGAGAGGGGACGGAAACTGTGCATCGAAGTATTCACAATCGTTTTCCTCGTCATATTGTTGGACTCTTCACCCCGAGAGGGGACGGAAACAGTTCTACAGTTTCGCCGTTTGCTAGTTTGAGAGTGATGTATTGTTGGACTCTTCACCCCGAGAGGGGACGGAAACTTTCCATGTTTTCCATTTTCTTCCCCTTAGTCAATATCTTTATTGTTGGACTCTTCACCCCGAGAGGGGACGGAAACCGCGTTACCACGTGCGTATAGCCATCTTCGATAGTGGCAGATTGTTGGACTCTTCACCCCGAGAGGGGACGGAAACTGGCATAATAGGCATTTTTCATTAGACCGTGACGGTAGAATTGTTGGACTCTTCACCCCGAGAGGGGACGGAAACCCGTATGTTTCTTTTTGATTTGCCAATTGTCCCGCTAAACATTGTTGGACTCTTCACCCCGAGAGGGGACGGAAACTCGCTGACGGTGCCGCCCGTGTACCATTCATTTGCGATGCAAATTGTTGGACTCTTCACCCCGAGAGGGGACGGAAACTTTGAAAGTTCGTTGCAAGTGTTATTAAGTGCTGTCCGATTGTTGGACTCTTCACCCCGAGAGGGGACGGAAACGCTGCTTTAACCTTGTTGGTTCCTTCGGTGTCAAGAATATTGTTGGACTCTTCACCCCGAGAGGGGACGGAAACACGTTTGATGTGTCCCAGTTGGATAGGTCGCCAACGGATTGTTGGGCTCTTCACCCCGAGAGGGGACGGAAACCGGCTGGCTATCGGACATAAAGGAGTCGGAAAAGAACGTGTCGTTGGACCCTTCACTCCGAAACGGTCCAGGGCTTTCACCGCAGCCCCATCCCGTAATTTTTACCCTACGTCAGTCAGCTGCCGCACTACGGTGAGAAGAAGGCCGAGAGGATCATGCGGGAGTGCTCTCCACATATGCGGGGATTATCCTAGATAGGGCGCTTGCGGACAATTCGATTGCAATGATGGAAAGGCGCTCAATGAATGACAGGCAGTTCAGGCTGAATGCTGGGAGATTCAAGAAGGAAAAAGGCTTTTGATGTTGCAGCACACGGATTGTCTGGATACGTGGAAGCATATGGTAAGCGTATTGATGCGAAAATCGTTTAGGATGTTGTGCGGAAAAGCGATGGATACAGCGGCGAGGACATCCGCCTTTGCACGTGCCTTGACGCTGTGGAGGACGAGAACGGGAGGTCGATAGTTCAGGAGCTTGCGAACATATCGGGTAAGAAGGTGAAGGCGGCTACGAAGTTCTTCTTCATTCGCCAAGACGGCTCGTATTGCGCTGGCAGCGATTTCTGACATTCGGATGGTAGAATGGAGCTGTTCGAGCCGAAGGGAAAGACGTGATTGGAAGCGAGAAGAGACTCGAGAGGGCGAGCGATGCCCTTCTTTCCATACAAACGGAGATAGCGTCTGCGATGGAGCGCCTGTCCGAAAGCCCGTATGCGGTCGCTTCAACGCAAACCTATGATATGGTCACTGGCGAACAACTCGGTGTCCTGTGCGCGTACACCCATGACGGATTCGGCCGGACTTCGGAAGACCTTTACAGCTTCAAACATTACGGTTTAGTCGATTACAGCAGCGAGTACTCAAAAGCCGCATTCGAGCATTTTCTTGAGCTAGTTTCCATGTAATTGACATTCAGAACCCCGTTTTTGCGTGGATTCCGCAAAAACGGGGTTTATTTTGCCATTAAGCCGTTTCCGAGGTCGGTAGATCGAAGAAGCGGCTTCCTTTATGCGATTGCACGGGATTGCGGATAACCTGCCCGCAACAGACGCGAGCAAAGGAAGTGCCATAACGTGCTCCCCGCATGCGCGGGGATGATCCCAAAACCGTCGACTCCTACGACGCCACGGTGAATGTCTACCTGTCTTTGCTGGGCGATGCTTACGGCATCGAATTGGCGGGGGACGCTATGTCAATAGCAAAAGCAGGTGCAACGACGCAGATCCGAATGGTGAGAGCTTTGGATAGCGGTTAAGGCTCGCTCGTCCGGAACGTACCTCTACGCCAGCCACGAACACCCCAGAGTAAACTTCGAGACAGAGAGCGGACTCGTGGAGTTTAAGACTCCTCATCCTATCAGGAAGGTCGATGATTTGCTTGTGAATGCGTCCAGGGAGTTCGACGCATACCCAGGAGAGAAAAAGACCGCAGTCGTTAGCCTTCTCAGATTGCCGAATGCCGAGGAAAAGGCGCTTACGGCGGCTGCTAACTTTACCAAAGACGGAACACTCGATGAGGTTGTAGTCCTAGGGCAAGACGGTGCCCGTCTTAATTAAATAACGAACGGCGATACTCTGCCCAGGTTCCTAACCCGGGGGGTGTTCGCCGTTCGTATCGAGTATACCACGTCCATGCGGCATAATCGCTTTGCACCCCAGCGGAAGAATGTCACATGCCCATTGCGGGCGTGATTCTTTAAAACAAAGGGCCAGAGTTCCGATCTACCGCTGGCCGTGTTATACTGCCGAAGCCATCATCCCCATGTCGTGGCTATAAAAGGAAGCCTGAAAAATGGCTTCCTTTTTGTTCTTTTTATGCTCGGTTTCAGCTGTTCCGCGGAATACCCTGGGTATTATTCTGTACACCTGAAAACTGCGAATTCCGTATCGTTGTCGTTAATAAAACGAAGCATAAACGCACAACGGAAGGAAACGATAGCCATGGTAACCATCATTATTCTTGCCCTGTTGATATACGGCATTTTCCAGTTCACGAAGTATTTGATGAGCGCCACGGTAAATCATGCTCAATCGCATATTGCGGGAAGCTGGGGGTGGCAAAATCCCAATCCCGAGCCAGGCGACGACCTTATCACCTTCACCAAATCAGTTACGGCATTCGTGCTTGCTCTGCTGCTATTTTCGATCTTCTTTTCGTGATCCCGTTATTCTCGTGCCGCTGTGTTCGGCCTCGAAAAGCCCTGGTCCTGGAATACGGTGCCTTGGGAATAGCAGCTTGGCAATTGCTGCAAGGTTGGCGCAACCACCGCGAACAACGCAGGCTCAAATGCGTCTTTGCTCAGGGGGTCGTCGATGTATTGGGCTGTCCGGTATTGCCGCCTATTTCCTGAAGCAGATGGGCATCCTGACTGCTTTGTAACCTGCGGCTATCAACCGTAGTAAAGGTTCTCATGCATTCAGCATGTCCCTGCTGCTTTGGTAAAATTTGAATGTTGCGCATGCGTCCTCCCGATGTCTGCCTGGCACATAGACGGCGGCTTCGGTTGCGCAGGTTTTATAGGCCCCATTGGAAAGGAAGCCACCGTGAAGAAGTTCCTAGGTGAATTCAAAGAGTTCATCAACCGCGGAAACGTTATGGATCTGGCTGTTGCTGTTATCATTGGCGGCGCATTCACGTCTATTGTCACGGCGCTTACCACAAACATCATCAACCCACTCATTTCTGTTGTCGCAGGTGGCGGTGCAGATGCTGTTTCTGGCCTGGTTGTACCTGGTACCGAAATCGACTTCGGTGCATTTATCAGCGCCTGCATCAACTTCCTTATTGTTGCCTTCGTCGTATTCCTGCTCGTGAAGGCAGTGAACAAGGCGCAGGATCTTGGCGACAAGATTGCCAAGAAAGAAAAGGAAGAAGAAAAGCCTGCTCCAACTTGCCCGTTCTGCTTGGAGGAAGTTAAGGGGGGCGCAACGCGCTGCCCTCATTGCGCAGGTGCGTTTGATAGCCCGGCAAAGTCCGAATAGCAATTTGATTAACGCAGCGGGTTCGGCCCGCTGCTTTTTTGTGAGGTGGAAACCATGGCTCACACCCAAAGCGAATTGGCGCGGTCTATTGCGGTTGCGGCTCATGAAGGCCAGGTGGACAAAGCGGGAAAGCCCTACATCGAGCATCCTGCTCATGTTGCGTCTAGCGTGCAGGGCGATGCCGCGAAAGCCGTTGCGTGGTTGCATGATGTGGTCGAAGACACCCCGTTGACTTTTGCCGATCTTCGGGAAAGAGGGGTTGTGCCTGAGGTTATCGAGGCGCTAAAGCTACTCACTCACGATGAATCGGTGCTGTACCTCGAATACGTTCGCTCCCTTAAGTCGAACGCGCTCGCTCGTGTGGTGAAACTTGCCGACCTGCGTCACAACAGCGACTTGTCCAGGCTTCCGCGCATCACCGAAAAAGACCAACGGCGCGCAGAGAAATACGCAAAGGCCATTGCCATTCTTGAGGGGGAGGGGCCAGAAGGAGGGGAGCAATAGGCGGAAGGCGGCGGCACCGCGCTCCATAACACCATATCAATGGGACAATTCCGCTGATTAGACCGCTCATTTAGCAGGTTAGCTGGGCGTACAATTGCTACATGAAACTCCTAAGTGAACATATCGAGGATTTAGACGTAAAGCATCACGGCATCCATCTTGCGGGTATGCGAGCACGCTCGGCGGAACGCGCTGCGGAACGAGCGCTTGCCCATAATCCCTTGCTGGTGGTTTCAGCGGCGGCAGCTCTGGTAACGATGTTTTTCGTTCCGCCTTCCATTGCGTATCTTGATTATTTCAACTGGCACACCCTGGCATGCCTCTTCAGCATCCTTGCGGTAATTGCCGCCATCGATTCTTCGGGGCTGCTTGAATTCGTTGCTCATTCTTTGGTACAGCATGTAACCAGCACGCGAACCCTGGTAATTGCTTTGGTGTTGGTTACGCTCGGCTGTTCAATGATTTTGTCTAACGACATGACGCTGGTTACCGTCTTGCCCCTTGCCTTGGTGCTTCTGAAATCGGTTAACCGCGAATCGGAGATTCCATTCGCCTTTATCGTCATCACTCTTACCGCCAATTTGGGCGGAATGTTGTTGCCGTTCGGCAATCCTCACAATTTGTATTTGTACACGGTGTTTGAGGTCAGCTTCGTTGACTTCGTTGCCGCCATGGCGCCTCCGCTTGTTTTGTCAGTGGCGTTGATCCTGGTGTGCTGCTGCTTTGTGAAAAAGGCGGAATTCCATTACCAAAAGCCCGAAAGCATTCGTATGTCGAAGCCGCGTGTTGCAATATACGTTGCCCTGTTTGCGCTCTGCATAGCAATGACGGTTGGCGCGGTACCGTTTTTGATGGGCATGACGGTTATCGTTGTTGTTCTGGCCATTACCGACAGGCGGGTATTTGCGAAGACTGACTACGCTTTGGTGATGACGTTCGTTTGTTTCTTCATCTTCAGCGGGAACATTGCGCAGATCCCTGCCATTTCCGATTTCTTTAGCACCGTTTTGGATGCTTGCGGTGCGTTCGTCACCTCGCTTATCAGCAGCCAAATTATCAGCAATGTGCCCAGTGCAATTCTGATCAGCCATTTCTCGAACGACTGGGTGGGTATCGCCCTTGGTACCAATGTGGGTGCGGTAGGCACGCCCATTTCTTCCTTGGCAACGCTCATTACCCTTCGGCAGTATCAAAAGTCGGGGCTGGGCGGCAATGGCAAATTTGTTGCTCGCTTTGAGGCATACAACTTCGCCTTCCTGGTGGTTGTTTCCCTGTTCGAGATTTTCGTTATGGGGGTTCGGTAAACCTGGCGCAGCCTTTAGCCGCTTCAGCTGGGGCATTCTCCATTCCCTTGTATGCGCCGCTGGCTTTCGGGGCGCGCAAATCCTGATAAAGCTCCGTATAATACGGGCGTAGAGGGCGGCTTCTTGCTGCCTATCGCTCAGTTTTTGCTGGTTAGACAGCTTCAAGCGACGAAAGGACGTTCCATGAACGATTTCGAGTTTTACTCTCCAACGCGATTCGTGTTCGGGCGCGGTGTTACCGATGCAGTGGGGCAGCACGTTGCCAAGCTCGGCTACAAGCGCGCTCTGCTTGTGTATGGCGGCGGATCGGTAGTGCGCACGGGTACCTTGGCGCGTGTGAAAGAATCGCTTGCAAAGGCGGGCGTCGAATTCGTTGAGCTTTCGGGCGTGCGCCCGAACCCTGAAGTTGCCTCTGTTCGTGAAGGCATTGCCATTGCTCGGGAAAATGATGTTGACCTGGTACTTCCTGTTGGTGGTGGCAGCACTATTGACTGTGCGAAAGCTATTGCGTTCGGCGTGTTCCACGATGGCGATGTGTGGGATTTCTTCGCCAAGAAGGCAGCGATTGAGCAAGTATTGCCGCTTATGTGCGTGCTTACCATTCCCGCTGCAGGTTCAGAGGGTTCCAGCTCGTGTGTTATTTCGAACGATAGCATCGACGCGAAATTCGGCGTGAATTCCGATCTTATCCGTCCAAGGGTTTCGTTCTTGGACCCTGAGCTTACTTTCACTTTGCCTGCCTATCAGACGGCAGCGGGCGTTACCGACATGATTGCCCATATATGCGAACGCTTCTTCAGCGGCACAGGGTCTTCCGAGGTTACCGATAACATTGCTACGGGCATTATCCGTACACTTATCAACCAGGCTCCGGTGGCAATTGCTGAACCCGAGAATTACGAGGCCCGTGCCAACATCATGTGGTCGGGCACGCTCGCTCACAATGATCTTGCGGGCTGCGGCCTTAACGCCGTGCCTACGAGCCGTGCCGGCGGGTGGGAAAGCCATGCCCTGGAACATCAGCTGTCCGCATTCGACACTTCAATTACCCATGGTGCCGGTTTGGCCGTTATGATGCCGGCATGGATGCGTTTCGTGTGGCGCGAAGACCCCAATCGCTTCCTTGCGTTTGCCGATTTGGTATTTGGCATTGAGCCGGTAGACGAAACGGAAGAAGCCGTGGAAGATGCGGTTACGGCTGCTATCGATGAGCTGCAAGCGTTTTTTGCTGAATTGGGCATGCCCACCAAGCTGGGTGATTTCGGCTTGAAGCCTGAAAACATTGATTCGTTTTTGGCTACCTTGAAGGCAAACAAGGGCGAAGTGTTCGGTGGCTTTAAGAAGATCACCTTGGAAGACGCGCGCGTTATCTACGAATCTGCATTCTAAAGAGACGGCTGGCTTTCATTCCGGCTAGTACCAGCTTGTTTGGCCTGCTGTGCGCATATCGCAGCTATTCGTGGGTGCATGGCATCGATTGGAATATGAGGCTGGGATGAGACTGGGCGTCGCTTCCCTAGTGCGGCGATTTGCGAGCGTACGGTGTCGATGTAGCCGCTGGCGCAGTGACCCTTTCGAAGGCTACGCATGAATTGAGCTCGTATTCGTTGGCGGGCTCGGCGCATTGGGCTGCCCTTTCGTCAACGCCTTGGAACCATCGGCGCGTTACCTGTATGGGTAGCGCGCCTTTCTTATACAATGCCTTTTGAGAAAGAAAAAAGTTAGTAGGTATTGTTATGAGTGCGCGCATCAATCTTGCTGCGGCCAATTCGGCTGTGGCATCGCGCCTTGCAGCCGAATTGGATCTGCCGCAGTTTATTGCCGCCACGTTGGTGGCGCGTGGGTTCGACACGGTTGAAAAGGCTCAGGAGTTCCTGAATCCCTCGCTTGAAAGGGATTGGGCGAATCCTTATGAAATAGAAAACATGGAAGCTGCGGTGAATCGCATCGAGGCTGCCATTAAAAATGAAGAGCACATTTTGGTGTTCGGCGATTTCGACCTTGACGGCGTTTCGGCAACCACCATCATGACGCGTGGTCTGCGTGAATGCGGCGCGCGTGTCACCCCGTTCATCCCGTTGCGCTTCGAAGAGGGCTACGGCCTCTCGAAAGCAGCCATCGACAGGGCGTCTGCCTGCAATCCGAACCTGGTTGTTACGGTAGACAATGGCATTGCCGCCAAGAATGAAGTCGAAATCCTCAAGGAGCGCGGCATCGATGTGGTCATTACCGACCATCACGAGCCTGCCGATTTGGTTCCCGAAGGCGTGCCGGTGGTCGATCCTAAATGCGACGACAATCCCAGCTCCATTCTTGCGGGCGCCGGTGTGGCGTTGAAGGTAGTGCAGGCGGTTGGTTCGCGCTTTGGCAAGCCCAACCTCTGGCGTGAGCTTATCGACCTGGCAACGTTGGGCACCGTGGCAGACCTCATGCCTATGCGCAGTCAGAATCGTGCCATGGTGGGCGCCGGTGTGCGCATGATCAACGAAAACCCGCGTCCTTGCATTGCAGCGCTTTTGGGAGAATCGGGTTTCGCCGATAACCCCGTTTCTTCTTCAAGCTTGAGCTTTACCATCATTCCTCGCTTGAATGCGGCTGGACGCATGGGCAATGCCCAGTTGGCGCTCGACTTGCTGATGTGCGACGATTTCGCTGAAGCGTGTCACCTTTCCGCCGAATTGGAAAACGTGAACACCCAGCGTCGCACCATCGAAGCGGAGCTTGCTGAAGTCGCTTCTGAACAGGCAGAACGCATCTTCAAAGGCCAGCGTGCCTTGGTGGTTGCTGGCGAGGGCTGGCATGAGGGCGTCAAGGGCATTGTTGCCTCGCGCCTTACCAACCGTTATGGCGTTCCCTCCATTTTGTTTACCATTGAAGGGGATGAAGCTCACGGTTCTGGCCGTAGCGTCGGTGACGTTAACCTGTTCGAGGCGGTTTCCTCGTGCCAGGACATCCTTACGCGTTTCGGCGGACACCACGCCGCTGTGGGCGTTACGCTGCCCGCTTCTAAGCTCCCCGAGTTTTCGGAGCGCTTATGTGCCTACATGGACAAGCTTCCTCCCGAAGAATTCATTCCTCGCATTGAAGTGGACGCCAGCTTGGATCTTTCCGAGCTTACGCTGGAAAACGTGGCAAAGCTCGATTTGCTTGCTCCGTTTGGGCAGGAAAACCCCAGCCCTCATTTTCTGGCGCATGGCGTGGTTATTTCCGGGGGTAGGGCAGTGGGTGCCGATAAAACGCACCTTTCCTGTACGCTCACCGATGGCGTGAACTCTCTCTCCAGCATCATGTTCCATTGCCCTGACATCTCGGGGCTATTGGGGTGCGGATGCGCACTCGACGCGGTGTTCGAGTTACAGATAGATAGCTGGCGTGGTCGCCGTTCGGTTAAGGCGGTTATCTCTTCGCTCAAACCCCTAACGCCCTGCAGCGCGCTTGAAACGTGCTTGGGCGAAGACAAGGAATTTGTTTCAGGCTTGGTTGCCGCTGAAGAAGACGAAGCCCAAGGCGAAGATGCAACCAGTCTTATTGCTCCGGAATCCGATCGCCTTATGTGGCAGGAATACGCCAAGGCCGATCCTGCGGGTTTTCGTGCTGCATTGGTAGGTGCGTTTTTGGGCGAAGCCCAGTTGTACGATTCGCAGCAGCACACCTTGGATGTTCTTGATGCAGGCAATTCTGCTTTTGCCATCATGGGCACGGGGCGCGGCAAATCGCTTATTTTCCATATCCATGCCGTTGAGCAGGCCCTTGCTCGCGGTAAGGCAAGCTTGTTCGTGTACCCCCTGCGTGCTCTGGTTGCCGACCAGTCGTTTCATCTGGACAGAACGCTCGGTTCGTTTGGCATTCGGTCCGAAGTGCTTACGGGCGCTTCTACGCCGGAAGAGCGTGCGGCGGTTATGGCGGGCCTTGCTGCTCATGAAGTCGACATAGTGCTCACCACGCCCGAATACCTGGCGTTCCATGCGGCAGACTTTGCCGCCACCGGGTCTATTGGTTTTGCGGTAATTGACGAAGCTCATCATGTGGGAACCTCGAAGGCGGGCTTCCGCCCCTTCTACGCTCGCTTGGGCGAATCCATCGCGGCATTGGGGTCACCCCAGGTGCTTGCGGTAACCGCCACGGCAAACATCGAAGTGGAACAGTGCATTCGCGAAGCATTCCGCATACCGCCCGAATGTGTGGTGATAGATGAGCACGAGCGCGCCAACCTCGCAGTGGTCGATCAGCGCAACATGAAGAAGCGTGAGCGCTATTTGGTTAACCTGGTAGCGCAGGGCGAAAAGACCCTGATCTACGTTAATTCACGCATGGAAACCATTGCGCTAACCCGAAGCCTTCGCAAGCAGGAACCCCATATTGCCTCGCTGATCGGCTTTTACAACGCTGGTCTTTCTCGCTCCGAGCGCGAACGCGTTGGGTCGTTGTTCCGTGAAGGTGGCTTGCAGGTGCTGGTGGCAACTTCTGCCTTTGGCGAAGGGGTTGATATCCCAGGCGTTCGTCATGTAGTGCTGTACCACCTGCCTTTTAGCGAGGTTGAGTTCAACCAGATGGCGGGTCGTGCGGGTCGCGACGGCCAACCGGCGCAGATCCATTTGCTATTCGGCAGGGGCGATGCGCAGCTCAACGCCGGCATCTTGGATGACGCTGCTCCTACCCATGATGGAATGGCGCAAATTTATCGAGGGCTTCGCACCCTTCAGCGTCAGCACGGGCAAGGCTTTTTTGCCCTCGATGCGGAAGCTGCGGCGAAGAGTTCCTCCCGTTTGCTGGGTGCCGTTATCACCGCTTCGCAAGTGGAATGTGGCATTTCGGTGTTCGAGGAATTAGGGCTTATCAAAACTCAAGGTTGCGCAGGGGTTTCGGGTAAAGAACGAAGCATCAATGTCGTAGACTATAAGGGTAAGGTCGAGCTGGACGATAGCGTGCGCTATCGCGAAGGCATGGACGAGCGCGAATCGTTCGCGACCTTCAAGGATTGGGTGCTTTCCAGCTCTGCGGAAGAACTGCAGAGCCGCATAAGGCGCCCTTTGCTTCCCGCTACGAACCCCCAGGAGGAACGATAGCCATGTCAGATGCCAACGAACTTCATCCGGTTGGATTAGTGGCTTCGACTGTTGATCCAACCATCAAATCAGCCACTTCGGCGCCAGTTGGCTCCGACCCGAAGGAGCGCTTCAAGGCGCTTGAGGGCTTGGCTTCCACCTATTTGGACAAAGACGAATTGGCTTTGCTGGAAAAGGCCTTCCGCTTTGCCGAGGAAATGCATGCTGGCCAGAAACGTAAATCGGGCGAAGCATTCGTAATCCATCCCGTGGAGGTTGCCATTATCTTGGCCGACCTCCACATGGACGTGGAAACGCTTATTGCCGCCCTGTTGCACGACACGGTGGAGGATACGGTTGCCACCAAGCAGCAGGTAGCCGATATGTTCGGCGATTCGGTTGCCGAATTGGTTGATGGTGTAACCAAGATCACCAAGATCGAGGTGGAAACGCTTTCCGACGAGCAGGCTGAAACGTTCCGCAAGATGCTCGTTGCCATGAGCAAAGACATCCGCGTCATCGTTATCAAGCTCGCCGACCGCTTGCATAATATGCGCACGCTTTCGGCCCTTCGCGAAGACAGGCGTATTTTCAAGGCACGCGAAACGCTGGAAATCTATGCCCCCATTGCACATCGTTTGGGCATCAGCTCCATCAAATGGGAATTGGAAGACTTGGCGTTCTTCTATTTGGAGCCCGCTAAGTTCAAGCAGGTGTCCCGCATGGTTGCCGAAACGCGTCGTGAACGCGAGGAGTATTTGGAAAAGGTTATTTCCATCCTTCACGGCGAAATGGACAAAATCGGCGTGGGATCTCAGATCATGGGACGCCCAAAGCACCTGTATTCCATCTATCAAAAGATGTCGAAGAAGGGCAAAGGCTTTTCCGAGATCTACGACCTTATTGCTGTGCGCATCATCACCACTTCGGTGAAAGACTGCTATTCGGCGTTGGGCGCGGTTCACAGCTTGTGGCACCCGATGCCCGGGCGCTTCAAAGACTACATTGCCATGCCGAAGTTCAACATGTATCAGAGCTTGCACACTACGGTTATCGGTCCGGCTGGTAGACCCCTCGAAGTGCAGATTCGCACCGAGGAAATGCACCGCATGAGCGAATACGGTGTTGCTGCGCACTGGCGTTACAAGGAAAAGGGTGGCAAGGGTGCCGAATCGGCCTTCGATAAGCAGATTGCCTGGCTGCGCGAAATGGTTGACTGGCAGGACGAAACCAAAGACTCGCGCGAATTCCTGAAGTCGCTCAAGACCGACCTCGACCCGAAAGAGGTGTATGTCTTTACGCCTAAGGGCAAGGCCATGAGCTTGCGCTTTGGTTCAACTCCGGTCGATTTCGCTTTCGCCATTCATACGGAAGTGGGTTACCACTGCGTTGGAGCAAAGGTCAACGGCTCCATTGTGCCGCTTTCCTATAAGCTGCAGATGGGCGACCGTGTGGAAATCCTCACCCAGAAAAGCGCTACGCCTTCCCGCGACTGGCTGAACATCGTGAAGACGCCTTCGGCTCGTTCGAAAATCCGTTCCTTCTTTGCCAAGATCAGTCGCTCCGATGACTTGCAAGAAGGCCGTGACATCCTTATGCGTGAAATGCGCAAGCATGGCTTTGGCATTTCAAGCGCTCAGAGCATGCGTGCAATGCGCGAAGTTGCCGAAGCTATGGGCTACAAAGACGCCGACGATATGTTGGTGAACATTGGCACTGGCAAAGAAGCGCCGATGCATGTGGCCAATCGCATGCTGAAGCTGTTGGTAGACAACGGCACCGAAGACGCTTCGAAGCCCCTTATGGGAGCATCGGCTTCGTCTACGGGCAAGATGCCGCCTATGCTTACGAGCGTTAAGCGTCCGAAGAAGCATGAAACCCATTCCTCGAACGGCGTGGTGGTTCGTGGCATCGACGATGTTCTGGTACGTCTTTCCCGTTGCTGCAACCCTGTTCCCGGCGACAAGATCGTGGGCTTTGTTACCCGTGGCCGCGGCGTTTCGGTCCATCGCGATGATTGCCCCAATGCTGCTGCGCTCAAACAGCATCCCGAGCGCATCATCGAAGTGTTCTGGGAAGAAGATGGCCCCTCGGGCGACACTTCGTTCAATGTGCAGATTTTCGTTGAGGCACTTGACCGCTTGAATCTTCTCATGGACGTTGCCTCGGTGCTGTCCGAACACGGTGCCAACGTTCTTTCCGTTAATACGAATACGCATCGCGACGGTATGGTTGAAATGCGTTTCTTGTTCCAGGTTTCCGATACGGCGGTTATCGATCGCATCCTTTCGAAGCTTCGCGCGGTGGATGGCGTGTTTGATGCCCATCGTATGATGCCTGGCACAGCATCTTCCAAGTAACTGTTTTTAGAAAGGTTTTGGCAATGAAGCTTTCAGTAAAAAGAGACGGACGTACGTTCCGCGTAACGGGCGCCGCCGTTGATATCAAATATCTGGTGCTGGGCCCCATTGAAAACAATACCTACATCATTTCCGATGATGCAGCTACCTTCGTGGTAGATCCGTCCGACAACGCTTCTGCTATCGTTAAGGCATTGGGCAACAAAAAGCTCGATGCCATCGTGGTAACGCACCATCATGCCGATCACACCAGCGCCCTTGCCGATTTGAAGGCTATGACGAACGCTCCTGTGTATGCTTCGGCAATTGATGCTCCTGTTATCGAGAATCAGCCAGCAGGGGAGTTTCCTCCCACCAAGTCATGCAAGGTTGACCATCTTTTGAAGGATGGCGATAAACTGCGTTTGGGCAACATGGTATGGCGCGTTATCGCCACGCCAGGCCATACGCCGGGTGGAATCTGCCTGTTCCTTGAATCAGATTCGGGCAAGTACCTTGATGGCGCTAATGTTCTTATTGCAGGTGACACGTTGTTCTGCGCCTCTATCGGTCGAACCGATTTCCCAGGCGGTAATGCTAAGCAGATGCGCGCATCGTTGCGCAAGCTTTCGCAGCTGCCTGATGAAACGCTGGTTCTGACGGGTCATAACTCTTTGACAACAATTGGCGATGAACAGAGGCGCGTCTTTGCCTACTACTGTTAAACTTGCGCTGCGCTTTGGAAGCGTATACGCATAGAGCGGACGGGACTGCTGCGGCAATCCGTGGCATTGGACCTTGGAGGGGTCATGGCCGGAATCGGTAAAAAAAGGAAAAAGAAGAAGTTCGATTATTACGACGCGTTTGAGGCTCAGGCGGCTCTATGCGTTAAAGAAGCGAAACTGCTAAAGGAAGTCGTGCATGACTTCGAGTCGGCAGCAGAGCTTGAAAAGGAACTGCCTCGCGCTCATGCTATCGAACGTGAAGCCGACGGCGTGTGCCATAGCGTATTCGAAGCATTGCTTCCCGATTTCGTGACGCCGCTCGACCGTGAAGACATCATTGCCATGACGGAAAGCCTCGACGAGATCATCGATATGACCGAAGAGGTTATCCAGAACTTCTATATGTTCGATATTCACTTCATGCATGAAGATGCCAAGAAATTCTCTAAGCTCATCGTTCGTGCCTGTGAAGCGTTAAGCGAAGCTATGGTCGACTTCCGCAACTGTAAGAAGGCATCTGAGAAGCTTAATTCCTTGCTGGTTCGCGTGAACGATATCGAAGACGAAGCCGATGCTCTGTTCCTGAACATCATTCGCGAACTGTACGTCAAGGAACGCGACAATCCGTTGCGCGTTTCCGTATGGACACGCTTGTTCGAGGCAATGGAAGATTGCGTCGACCAGTGTGAAGCGGTTGCCAACAAGATGAGCATGATCATGGTGAAGTACGCCTAGCGCTAACTCAAGGCTTATGAGCATTTAGGCAAAGCCCTTCGGTTCGCAGATGAATCGAAGGGCTTTGTTCATTTTGGGCGCGGCGTTTGTTTGGCTTGTGGCTTGGTCAATTGCTGAACCGTCCAGCCTCATTCTTCCGGATCGTAGTGGTGGTCCGGGGTCTGCTTTCAATGTTTCGTTCGGAGCGAATTGAGTACTTTAGCAGGTGCCGACCGCCGTTTCCCGAGCATGCGTGCCGTTTTGTTTCCTGTTTGCTTCTAATCTTTTGTGCCAGGGTTTCCCGCTAGGTGCTTTTGGTAATATGTAAGAGTTATCCCATACGAGGAAAGAAGACGATGGCACTTATAGTTTCAAAGTTTGGCGGCACTTCGGTTGCCTCCCCAGAACGAATCAAAAATGTGGCAAAGCGTCTTATTGCCATGAAGCAGGAAGGCAACGACGTTGTTGCCGTAGTTTCTGCAATGGGCAAAACCACCGATGAACTGGTGGGTCTTGCCGCTGCATTGAACGATCATCCTTCCAAACGCGAAATGGATATGTTGCTCTCCACGGGCGAGCAGGTAAGCATGTCGCTTTTGGCCATGGCTATTCAGGCACTGGGCTACAATTCAATCAGCTTCACCGGATGGCAGGCCGGCATTACTACCGACGATGTCTTCTCAAGCGCGAAAATCGAAGACATCAATGCTGACCGAATTCGCGGTGCTCTTGATACGGGCGCAATTGTGGTTGTTGCCGGCTTCCAGGGCATTTCAACCGAAGGCGATATCACTACGCTTGGCCGCGGCGGTTCTGACACCACGGCAGTTGCCCTTGCCTGTGGCATTGGTGCCGATGTGTGCGAGATTTATTCCGACGTAGAAGGCATTTACACGGCCGACCCCCGCGTTTGCCCTCGTGCCAAGAAACTTAACCGTATCTCATACGACGATATGCTTGAGCTTTCCAGCGGCGGTGCTGGTGTTCTGCAGTCACGCGCTGTGGAATTCGCTCGTAAATATCATGTTGTAATCCATTCCCGCTCTGCTTTCTCTGACGCAGAGGGAACGCTTATCGAGGAGGTTGTTCCTTCCATGGAACAGGCAGTAATTTCCGGCATTGCACACGATACATCCGAAATGAAGATCACGCTGCGTGGCCTTCCCGATGAAGTTGGTATGGCAGCTCAGCTGTTCTCTATCCTTGCGGGCAACAATGTTTCGGTTGACATGATCATCCAGAACACCACAAACGATGGTAAGGCGAACATTTCCTTCACCTTCCCTGGCTCCCAGAAAGAACAAGCTCTGGAAGCTGTTGATACCCTGGTTAAGAAGTTCGGCGCTACCGCTCTGATGGACGAAAACATCGCTAAGGTTTCCCTGGTGGGTACGGGCATGAAGTCTGCTCCTGGTGTTGCCGCTAAGGCATTTGGCGCGCTGGCTGAAAACCACATCAACATTCTGATGATCTCTACCAGCCCCATCCGCATCTCTATCGTGGTTGAAGGCAGCCAGGTAGATGCAGCAGTGCGTTGCCTGCATACTGCATTTGGCTTGGACTCCGATACCATCTTCGAGGAAACCCAGCTTTCCCCCGAGGAAATCGCCGCAAAGATGGCGAAGGGCCGATAGCCCGGTAGGGGCAGGTCCCGGTTTCCCACCTAGCTATAGGGCACAGAAGCATGGCCTCGCTTGCGCGTTTTGCTGCAAGCGAGGCCTTTTTTTAGTGGGAAAACGGGCCTGTCGCTATATTCCCGCTAAAAGCAACGAGCCCCATCCGTTTGGATGGGGCTCGTTTAGTTTGCGGCTAAGTGTTTGTTTACTTGTCATCCTTGTTGGAGATAAGGAGCAGGATGCCGCCAATGATGTTGACGAAGATCAGGGTGCATACACCAAAGGCAGTGGTGTTGGGCTTGGTGCCCTTGTAGATGCCCCAGCTGTGCACGGTCATGGGAATTGTCCATGCCAGCGGAATAACCGCCCAACAAATGGCGATACAGCTCAGAATGCACAAAATGAAGTTGATCAAACGGAGGGTTTCATCCTGCTTGGTCATGGGGTAGGTTGCTGCCTGAGAGGGAACAGGCTGAGGCTGAACAGGTACTGCAGGCTGCTGATATACAGGCTGCTGAGGCTGTTGGGGCTGCTGGCTAGGTGCGGGCGGCGGAACGGGAGCGCTTGCCGTTTGCTGCTGAGGCTGAGCGGCGGGGGCTGCGTCAGCCTGCTTCAGGGCATTGCCACACTGAACGCAGAACTGTGCTCCGTCAACATTTTCTTTACCGCATTGAGGGCAGAACATTATAGATCCTCTCGATTGGGGGTAACAGTTTTTGGACAAATACATTGTAATGTATAAATTCGCTACAAGCTTATCATCAGCGGTTTTTTTGCCGATAGAGAAGACGAAAGCCCCGGCTTGCGTGAGGCTCACGACCATTTTGATTACTAACCGTTCTTGAGCTGGACCGCAATTCGTTCCCTGCAACCCGTTCAAGGCAACATTTTGCGCCAAATGTTAAGTTTATGCAGTGCAGCTATAGGTGAGTAGTATCATGGTTCCCCAAGTACACGATGCAAAGGAGCTTCAATGACTTGGACGAAGGAAATCCCCGCAAATCCGGTTGTTGCTGTAGCGGGCGCCACGGGCGCTGTCGGCAACGAATTCCTCGAGGTTCTTCATGATCTCGATTTTCCCGCAAGTGAGATTCGTGCACTTGCCTCAAAGCGTTCTGCGGGTAAGAAGCTTCCTTTTAAGGGCTGCGGCCAGGTTCCTGCAGGTGAACTTACTGTTCAGGAAATGACTCCCGAATCTTTCCGGGGCGTTGACATCGCGCTGTTCAGCGCAGGTGCAGGCGTTTCCAAGGAAATGCGTCAGGCTGTCGTAGACGCCGGTGCTGTAATGATCGACAATTCCAGCGCTTTCCGCATGGACGAAGACGTGCCGCTGGTTGTTCCCGAGGTTAACCCCCAGGACGTTGCTTGGCATAACGGCGTTATTGCTAACCCCAACTGCTCCACCATTCAGATGGTTGCAGCCTTGAAGCCGCTCTATGATATTTCTCCCATCAAGCGCGTGGTTGTTTCCACCTATCAGGCTGCATCGGGCGCAGGTGCTAAGGCAATGCAGGAGCTGTATGCGCAGACTCAGCAGTTCTTGAACGGCGAAGAGCTTACCGTCGATGCTTTTACTCACCAGATCGCCTTCAACTGCATTCCCCATATCGACAAGTTCCTGGAAGACGATTCCACCAAAGAAGAGTGGAAGATGGTCGTCGAAACCAAGAAAATCATGGGCGATGACGGTATCCAGGTTGCTGCAACTTGCGTTCGCGTCCCTGTTCTTCGTTGCCATGGCGAATCCATCAACGTTGAGTTCGAGGGTCCGGTAACGGTGGAAGAGGCTCGTGCTGCACTCGAGGCTGCTCCGGGCATTACTGTAATGGACGATCCCGCTAACAGCGTGTATCCCATGCCTGGTCTTCTTGCTGGCACCAACGGTGCGTTCGTTGGCCGTTTGCGCAAGGATCCTTCCGTTGAAAACGGCTTGGCATTCTGGAACGTTGCCGACCAGATTCGCAAGGGCGCGGCACTCAATGCCGTCCAGATTGCTCAGCTGCTGCTTCCGTAACGCTGGTTATCTGCATATATGTGTAGACGGGCGGGAGAATGAAAACTCCCGCCCGTCTTATTTTGGGATCCATGCAACGTAGGGTATCCTTGAAAAGATTGTTGAGCCTCGCCCATGGCGGGGATTTTTTGTGTGTGGCGTCCGGTGCTTTTCTGCATATGCGGCGCTGAAGAATGGAAATGTGATTTATGACTGCAAACGCAACGCAGGAAAAGCAAGATATGACTCAAGAAGCTGAATGCACGAGCTTTGATGCTCTTGGGCTTAACCAAGAGATTATGGGAGCGGTAGAAGAACTAGGCTACACGGCTCCAACGCCCGTTCAGGCGGGGGCAATTCCCCAAGTGCTTGAAGGCCGTGACGTGCTTGCTGCTGCACAAACGGGTACGGGCAAAACGGCAGCATTCCTTTTGCCGACTATGAACAATCTGGCCCATGGCGAAAAGCGCCGTGTCCGCGGCCGTAGCTTGGGGTGCGGTCCGTACCTTCTGGTGGTTACGCCCACCCGCGAGCTTGCGCAGCAGATCGAATCGGTCTGCCGTACCGTTGCCAAGCATACGGGTCATTCTTCGATCACGGTTGTGGGTGGCTTGGGATATGGCCCTCAGCGCAACGCCCTGAAGCAAGGCTGCGATATCCTTATCGCCACTCCCGGCCGCTTGATCGACTTGATGGAACAGGGAGCTTGTTCGCTTGATCAGGTTCAAGTTCTTGTTCTTGACGAAGCAGACCGCATGCTCGATATGGGCTTTTTGCCTGCCATTCGCACCATTGTGGCTGCAACCCCCGAACAGCGTCAGACGCTGTTGTTCTCTGCGACTCTTGACGAGAGCAAGGTTGGCTCCATCACCGATTTGGTGAAAACTCCTGCCCGTATCGAGGTTGCGCCGGTAACCTCTACGGCAGATACCGTAGAGCAGTATGCGCTCCCAGTTTCCTTAGAAGCAAAGAATGCGCTATTGGCTCAAGTGCTGAAAAAGGCAGGATCAGAGCGCGTAATCGTTTTCACGCGCACCAAGCATCGCGCCGATGCTTGCCGTCGTCGTTTGGTGAAGGCGAACATCACCTGCGCGGTTATCCATGGTGACCGCACCCAGAACCAACGTGAGCGTGCTCTGCGTTCGTTCAGTGCCGGTGAAGTGGATGTCCTGGTTGCAACTGATGTGCTGGCTCGCGGAATCGACATCGCCGATGTTAACTACGTCGTCAACTTCGACGTGCCTGAAGATCCTGTCGACTACATCCATCGTATTGGCCGTACGGGCCGCGGTGGCGATGTTGGCTGGTCGCTCACGTTCGTAACCGAGCAGGACTTCGATGAGTTCAACGACATTGAGGCCTTGATGGGCAAAACGGTGGATCTCTACGACACTGAAGGCCTTGAACTGGGCGAAAACCCTGTATTCATTGATCCTGATCGAGTTCCTGCTTCGAAGGTGCCTGGTAAAAAGGCCAAGAAGAAGCGTCGCAAGGCTCGTGAAAAGAAGGCGGCATCGAGGCAGACGCAGGCAAGCAGCGAAGCAAGCCAGGATAGGTCCGGGGAAGTATCTGAGGGCAACGAAAAGTCTTCTCGCTCCTCTTCGGCTGGTCGCGGTCGTAACGGTAAGCGCAATCAGGGTGCTGGCCGTAGCCAGGACAAGAAGCAGCAGGCGAAGCCTTTGCGCAAGAATGCCGTTCGCTCTTCCGACCGAAAGCGTTCGAATGGCGGCAATGGCAAGCGACGCAATTCCGAACGGAACACCGAAGAAGTGCCAGCAGCGTTTAGGCCTGGCGTGCGTTCTTCTGGTGTTCGCCAAACGCCTAAGCCCGGAAAGCGTAAGCGTTCCCAGGGAGCGAAAAACCACCGCGGAAGGCGCAACAACCAATAATGCCGCTTATCCCATTTCGGGAAGTGGGCATGGATGCGCATACGGGCGCGTGCCTTTCTCAGGCGATGCCGTTATGGCAGAAAAGCCATTGGGAGCAACTAGTATGTGCGAATAACAAAGCCCTCTGATTCGTAATGAATCAGAGGGCTTTCGCGTTCTAAGAAGATGAATCTAGAAGAGATTTATCTTCGTCTGTTTTCTGGTTTGCCGCTAGTCGAGCTTACCCGTAAACAGGAATTTAATGCGCTGCCACAGGCTGGGCTTCTTCGGCACCAGTTGGATAGCTGCCTTGTCTGCCGCTTCTTCGACTTTCTTTTCCAGGGAAGGAGAAAGCTCGATGGGCGTGGCGTCGACCTTTTGGGCATTTACCCTGGCGGCCTTGGTGGCGGGTCCTGCAACACCGGGCTCGATTTCCTCGAGGCCGCGAGGAATGTTGATTTCAGCTTGCTCTGCGGCCTTTTCGGCGGCCACTCGCTGAGCCTCGGCTTCTTGTTGTGCCTTTTTCAGGGCAGCAAGTTCTGCTTCTGCCTCAGCTCTTGCCTTTGCCTCTGCCTCGGCCTTCGCTTTCAGTGCGGCTGCCTCGGCTTCTTCCTGGGCCTTCTTCAAGGCAGCAAGCTCAGCCTCTGCTTCAGCCTTCGCCTTTGCCTCTGCCTCGGCCTTCGCTTTCAGCTCCGCAGCTTCTGCTGCAGCTTTTCTGCATGCCTCCTCAGCGGCTTCCTTTGCTTCGGCTTCCTCGCGGGCTTTGCGTTCCTCTTCCTCGGCTGCCTTCATGCGCTCGATTCGTGCGAGCTCGGCTTGGCGTGCCTCTTCTTCTTCGCGCAGTTCGCTGGCGCGGCGATAGTCATCGCGTGCCTTCTGGATAAGGTAAGCCTGAGAATCAAACGATTCGGTGCTGCCATCGGCGTTTTCGCTGCAGAAGAATTCGAGTGGGGTGTATTCCAGGTCGTTCTTCAGCATGCGCAGTTTGGCGGTGTCGGAAAGCGAGATATCCAGATACTCGTTAACGCGTTCCTTCAACTCGGGATCGTAGATGGGCCAAGCGATTTCTACACGCTTTTCCATGTTGCGCGTCATCAGGTCGGCGCTGGAAAGGTAGAGCTCGCGATTGTCGCGCGGACCGAATCCGTAGATGCGGCTATGCTCCAGCAGGCGACCGACTATGGAAACAACCTCAACGTTTTCGGTGTAGCCCTCAACGCCAGGAACCAGACACGAAATGCCGCGTACGAACAGCGTGGTTTTAACGCCAGCCTGAGAAGCTTCGGCGATCTTGTCGATGATGTCCTTGTCGGTGATGGAATTGGTTTTGAACGACAGGCCATTGGGCTTGCCGCTTTTAGCAAGCGCGATCTGCTCATCGATCTTATGAAGGATCATCGGCTTGATCTGCAGCGGAGCAACCGAAAGCTTCTGGTATCCGTCGGAAGCGTTTTCCAGGCTCATGTTGCGGAAGAACTCTGCAGCATCCTTGCCGATTCCTTCATCGGTGGTAATGAAACTGAAGTCGGTGTAGAGCCTCGAGGTTTTCTCGTTGTAGTTGCCCGTGCCCAGCTGGGTAATGTACTGGATGCCGTTTTCGGTATGGCGTGCGATGGTGCAGATCTTCGAGTGAACCTTGAAGTCGTGGAAACCGTAGATGACGTTGGCACCAGCCTGCTCAAAGCGCTGCGACCATTCGATGTTATTGGACTCGTCGAAGCGGGCGCGCAGCTCGAACAGCGCGGTAACTTCCTTACCGTTTTCTGCTGCAGTTACCAAGGCTTCTGCCAGATGGGACTGGCTGGCAAGGCGGTACAGCGTGATCTTGATCGAGAACACCGAAGGGTCGTTTGCCGCTTCGCGGAGCAGGTTGATGAATGGATCCATGCTTTCATAGGGATACATAAGCAGAGCATCGCGCTCGGCTACCTGTTCCATGATGGGTCGCTTCTTGTCGAAGCATGCTGGCCATTGCGGCGTGAACGGTTCGTTGGTGATGTCGCGAGCAAGCTCGGAATCGATCATGCCGGAAAGACCCCAGGCGTAGCTCATGTCGAGCGGGACGCTGGTGACATAGCTCTGGCAGGGCTTCAGGTTCAGACGCTTCAGAAGGAACTTTTCCGTAGCGGAGGAAAGGGGTGTATCGGTTTCCAGGCGAACAGGAGCCAGACGTGCGCGCTTCTTCAGCATGCGCTTCATGTGCTCACGATAGTCGTAATCCAAATCTTCTTCGGTGCCATCGTTCGGATCGATGTCGGCGTTGCGCGTTACGCAGATAACGCTTGCGCGCTTGGTGGTGTACATAGAGAACACTTCATCGACAATGGTTTTGATGGCGTTTTCCAGAAGGATGTACTGAGTGCCTTCGCCGGGCAGCTTAATTACGCGCTTTGCCTGATGGGGCAGCGGAATAAGGCCGAACGTAGCATCTTCGGCGCCAATGTTCTTGCCCTTCTTTTTGCCTTTGCTCTCAGTTGCTTTTGACTTTGCGCCACCCTCTTCGTCGCTTACCAGGCGCGCAAGGACGTACAGTGCACCGTTTTCCAGGTGAGGGAAGGGGTGACGCGAATTGATGATTTGCGGCGAAAGGTAGGGAACAACGCGTTCTTTCAAGTGCTTGCGAAGGTACTCCGCCTGCTCGGGCGAAAGGTCTTCGGGCTGAAGCTGGCGAATGCCGCATTCGGCCAATTGGCCCATGATCTTGTTATAGATGCGTTCTTCTTCCGGGTACAGTTCATGGCAGCGCTCGTAGATTGCCTGGAGCTGTTCGTTGGGCGTCATCTGCGTTTTGTTGTCGCGCAGGTCTTTGTTTACCAAAGAAAGATCGGTAAGGCTGCCAACGCGTACCATGAAGAACTCTTGCAAGTTGCTGCAGAAGATGGACACGAAGGTGAGGCGTTCGAGCAAGGGAACGTTGTGGTCTTCGCCTTGATCGAGTACGCGCTTGTTGAATTCGAGCCAAGAAAGCTCGCGGTTTTGCATATAGGGCAGAACGTGATGGTTCTTATGCTTGGGATGTGTTTCCGTGGTAGCAGATACACCAACACTGGAATTCTGTTTTGCTTCCATGATTTCCCCTCTATTCTTTTCCCCAGGTTAATGGCGCATGCGCCAGCATTCTCTAGGGATTATTGTAATCGTTAATAGCGGTTTTTCGCAGGTAAGATGGCCTTTTATCGCGCAACGAATCGCAATATCTTGTGGTTTTCCTCCACGATGATGGTGTTTTTAGGCGAAACTGACGGGTTTTACTAGAACACGTTCAGCCAAATAGCCCTCGCGCACACCATACTTGCAGATGTCTAAACGCTCGCCACCGCACAGCTTGAAGGCTTCGCGGATGATGACGCAGCCGGGAATAAGCGTATGGATGCGGTCGGGGAGGGTGCGCAAAGCCTCATGGGCAAAGGCGTTGGGGTCTTCTGCGTAGCGGTTCAGGATGGCATCGATGTGTTCGGGCAACAAGTAATTGAAGCGGTTGCCGTTGTTGCACAGATCGCCATAGAGCTTTGCGGCAGATCGGATAGAGCCGCCAATGCCGTAAAGCTGGGTGCAGTGGTATACGTCCGTCTCTTCCTTGTTTGCAAGTTCGCGGAATGCCTGTGTTATGGCATTGACTTCCTTCTGAGTGGGCATCAGCCCAGCAACGTAGTTCGCGAAGGACGAAAGCGAACCCTGCGGAATGCTGGTCTTTGCAAGATCGAAGCCACCTTTGATGCTGGTGAGTTCGGTGGAACCGCCGCCGATATCGACCATGGTGCCTGCTTCGAGGTCTTGGTCGAGCTTTGCACCCAAATAGCCAAGATGTGCCTCTTCTTCGTTGGAGAGGATGCAGATGCGCTGCCCAATGCCTTCTTCGATTGCGGACGTTGCCTTGTGCGAATTGGAGCAGTTTCGCAGTACAGCAGTTGCGAAAATGTCAATGCGGTCGCAATTGAAGTGCGAAGCGCGGCGCAGATGCGCGTTAATGGTTTTAATGGCGCGCTTTACGCCTTCTTCGGTCATGGCGCCCTCTTCGACATGCGAGGCGAGGCCTGCCATCACTTTGTAGTTCAGCAGGGTGTCGATATTCTTCTTCCGCAGGGGCTCATGCGCGGCGCAACACACCTCGTAAATGCAGAGTCGGATGGTGTTAGAACCTAGATCGATAATGCCATAGCGGGACATTTCATAGCTCCTTGTTGTTAAATCTGGTGCTTTCGAACACATCATTTGATTTAACTATATTCGCGCATCGGGAAGTGGGGTAGCATCGCTTATAACGTGTTATTTAACATTTTTCTGTCATTTGCCAGGGGCGTTGCGTGCTGTGCAGGCAAGCAACGGCGCAGTGGGGGCTGGCGCGGCATGAAGTAGAGGGGAGTTTCGCGATGCTTGATACGGTTCGTTTGGGTTCTCAGAAGGTATCCAAAAAGGAATATAAAGTTCGCTTCAAGGAATTGATCAATAAGCTGGTCGTGCTTCAGCAGGAAGCGAAGCGCCAGGAACTTGGTGTGGTAGTGCTGTTCGAGGGATGGAAAGGTGCCGGGAAGGGCAGTCGAATCTCCGATTTGCTGTATCACCTGGATGCGCGTGACACTTCCGTGTACGTTACGGAAGATTTCGAAGGCGAAGAAGCCGAAAACGTTTTGAACGAAGAGTTCGGTGCCACGGGCTATTTCCCTGTTATGCAGCAGTTTTGGAAGGCGCTCGGTCAGCGCGGAAGTATGACGTTCTACGACCGCGGCTGGTATTCGGTAGCGGCGCAGCATGTGATCAATATGCTCCCAAAGAAGGGAAAGCTTTCCAAGAAAGAACGCGCTGCGGTTGAGGCTCATACGGCGCGCATGCTTCCCTCCATCGAAGACTTCGAAACGCAGCTGCGCAACGATGGCTACCTGGTAATTAAATTCTTCTTGCACATATCTGAGCAAACCCAGCGCGAGCGTTTGGTGGGCTTGTACAGCGATCCCGCCACCAAGTGGCGTGTGACGCAGAGTGACCTTGAACAGCTCGAGCACTATAGCCAGTCTTACCGCGTTTACGACGAGATGCTGAAGCGCTCCAACTTCAAGGCCGCCCCCTGGATCCTGCTTGATGCCTCCGATCATCGCCGGGTAAACCTGAGCGTTGCCCAGACGTTGGTAACCGCCTTGGAACGTGAGCTCTCCAGGCCGAAGAACAGTGCTGCCTTGGAGGCGGAAGCAAAAGCGAAGGAGAACTCCGCTGCTGCTGTTGCCGGTTCGGTAGCGGGAGACGAACGCGAGCGCACCGATGAGGAGAATCAGCTTCTGCGCTTGCAGGCAGAGCATGAGGCTGCGGCGATGAGCGCCCATGCGCCCACGATGACGCGCTTCATTCCCAGTGCGCATATACCTTCGCTCGACGAGGTGGATCATTCGCTTGCGCTTACGCACGACGAATACAAACTTCAGTTGAAAGCCGAACAAGAGCGCCTACGTCGTATCGAGTTGGAAATGTACATTAGGCGCGTACCCATGATGATCATGTATGAAGGCTGGGATGCAGCTGGAAAGGGTGGCAGCATCAAGCGCGTTGCGCAGGCGCTGGATGCGCGCTCCTACACCATTTTTCCCAGTCCGGCACCCACGAAGCCTGAGCTGCTGCATCCTCATTTGTGGCGCTATTGGACGCGCTTGCCGAAGGCGGGCCACGTAGGTATTTACGACCGCAGTTGGTACGGCCGCGTGCTGGTTGAGCGCGTGGAGGGTTTTGCCAGCACCGACCAGTGGAGCCGTGCATACGAGGAAATCAACGAGTTTGAGCGCGACATGGTCGACTGGGGTGCCATCTTGCTCAAGTTCTGGGTGGACATTTCCCCCGAAACGCAGCTTCAGCGTTTTGAGGCGCGCGAAAACAATCCTGCGAAAAGCTGGAAGATTACCGCAGAGGATTGGCGCAACCGCGACAAGTACCCCCAGTATCGTGCGGCGGTAGACGACATGTTCCGCCTTACCTCCACGCACAACGCACCTTGGATTATCTTGGAAAGCGACGATAAGTATTACGCTCGCGTGAAGGCGCTGCGTATCATCAACGAGGCTATCGAAAAGCGCCTTGGGCTGTTTTAGCTTCGCCTCGAGTCGCGCTTGCTGCCGCGATTCCGCTTTGGCACGGGGTCGGCTTCGGCATTGTGCGGCGTTTTGGCGAAGTGGATGAGCTCGGCAGGTTGCGAGCTGCTTCTTCGGGTTGGTCTTAGGCCCGCTCACTTGCTTTTCTTCGCCTGTTGGCAGAACGTATGAAATCCCTTCCTCAAATTTAGGTGGAGGGGATTTCTTTTTGTTACTATGGATTAGTTGCATCGTTGCGTTTCATGCTGCGATGGCAGTTCGTTTCAGAACCAAATGTGTGAAGGTGGTTCATGCCAAAAGGCGCAAACAGACGCGGTCCATCGCAGGGGTCCCATGCTGCCCCGCAACGCCCCCAGGGCACTTTGCCCGCCACGTATCGCTCTCAAGGGGCTATTGCCAACCAGGACATTTCCCAGTACAGCCGTGATTCCTATGGTTCAGCTGCGCGCGCAGGCCAAAGCAAAAAGGGCGGCATATGGCGCGTGGTGTTCATCGTTTCCATCGTAGTGTTTGTGGGCGCTTTAGCAGCTTTGGGCGCTATCGGTTATCAGTATTGGGCGCAGCAAAACGCTTACAACGGTCTGGAAGAATATGCAGAGGTGGACGATAACGCCAACCTTGCCCTTTCCGACCTGAAGGTTGATTGGGATGGTTTGCGCGCTATCAACCCCGATATCGTAGCGTGGGTATACGTACCTGGCACGCCTATCAATTATCCCGTGGTTCAGGGGTCCGATAATCAGGAGTACCTGCATAAGGCTTTTGACGGATCTACTGGGTGGCTTGCTTCGGCGGGCACCATTTTCCTAGATGCCTCCAACGCCAGCGATTTGTCCGATCAGAACAATGCACTATACGGCCACCATATGAACGATGGTTCGATGTTTGCTTCTTTGGCCGATTTCGAAGATCAGGATACGTTTGATTCGCATCGCGATATCTACGTGCTAACCCCACAGGGCAATTATCGCCTTAAAACGTTTGCTTTGGTAAAGACAACGGGCAGCGACGCTATCGTTCAGACGTCGTTTGCCAACGATGCAAGCTATCAGGCATACGTGCAGGACAAGCTTAACCGCAGCGTGGTAAGCCAGAAGGGGGACGCGCTGACCGCTACCGATATCAAGCAGTCAGTGCTGTTTTCTACCTGTGAATATTCGCAAAACGACGGCCGTGCGGTGCTGTTTGCCGCTGTAGTGGAAACCACGGCAGCAAACGACCCTTACCTGAGCTCGAGCACCTCGGGGACAACCGGTCTTTCGTCAAGTCAGGACGCGGTCATGGATCGCAAATATGAGGAGGCTGCATAGATGAGTATGTCGGTGTTTCCCGGAGAGCGCCCCGACAGAATGGAAGAAGAGTGCGGTGTTTTCGGCATTTACGCACCTGGTGAAGATGTAGCGCGCATGACCTGCTTCGGTCTGCAGGCGCTGCAGCACCGTGGCCAGGAATCTGCCGGCATTGCCGTTGGCGATGGTGCCACCATTATGGCTTCCAAGGATTTGGGTTTGGTAACCCAGGCATTTACCGAAGGTGACCTTTCTGCGTTGAAGGGCGATTTGGCCATTGGCCATGTTCGTTACTCTACGAGTGGCGGTGTCGATTCATGGGAAGCGGCACAGCCCCACATCTCGGCAATCGACGAAGTGCTTATTGCGCTTGCTCACAACGGAACGTTGGTGAACACCAACTATCTGAAGGCGAAAATCATCGACTACGGTGTTCACCTGCGTGCAGGTACCGACTCGGAAGCGGCAGCGAAGATCATTGGCGAGGTAACCAAAACCACGAATTCCCTTCGTGCGGGCATTCGCATGGCCATGAAAATGATCAAGGGCGCTTACGCCATGTTGCTGGCAAGCCCCGACCATCTTTATGCCTTCCGTGACCCCAATGGCATTCGCCCCCTGGTTGTAGGCAAGTTGCCCAACAATCGTGGATGGGTTGTTTCCTCCGAAACCTGCGGTCTTGATATTGTGGGTGCGGAGCTTATGCGTGAAGTTGCCCCTGGTGAGATTATCCGCTTCGGCAAAGATGGCATGATCTCCGAGATGGGTGTCGAGCCCAAGAAGCGCGCTAGCTGCATTTTCGAATACGTGTATTTCGCTCGTCCTGACTCCGTTATGGATGGCCAGAGCGTATACGTTGCCCGCCGCCAGATGGGTCGCATCCTTGCGCGCGAGGCTCCGATCGATGCCGACCTTGTTGTGGGCGTTCCCGATTCTGGTTTGCCTTCTGCTATGGGCTACGCTTTGGAGAGCGGTATCCCTTATTGCAACGGTATCGTTAAAAACCGCTATGTCGGCCGTACGTTCATTCAGCCTACCGACGAGATGCGCCAGCTCGGCATTCGCTTGAAGCTGAATCCGCTTCCGTCTGTGATTTCGGGTCAGCGCTTGGTGGTTATCGACGACTCTATCGTTCGTGGCAACACCTCCAAGAAGCTGGTTGATATGCTGCGAAGCGCAGGTGCCAAGGAAGTCCATCTGCGTATTGTCTCGCCTGAAACCCGTTGGCCTTGCTTCTATGGTATTGATACCGACACGCAGGATCAGCTTATCGCGGCAAACATGACCAATCAGGAAATGTGCGATTTCATCGGCTGCGATTCGCTTGCGTTTATTTCGGTCGAGGGCCTTCACGAGGCAGTTCAATGCGAACATCCCGGTTTCTGCGACGCTTGCTTTACCGGCGAATACCCTGTGGATATTCCTGATACCATGAAGGCCAAGAGCTTTCTTCCCGAGGGGAAGGCAGTGCTTGATTAACGGCCAGCCCGAAGGCATGCCATAGTGCCTCGAATTATGGCAATACGTTGTTTGTAAGCCCCCGAACAGGGGATTTGAGTTCCAGGAGATGCTATGACTGATCGCATTAAGGTCAACGCGATGGATAACGATGAAACTAAGTGGCCCAGCTGGACGGCTCAGGGTGCTACCACCTATGCCGAAGCGGGGGTAGATACGGCGGAAGGTGCCCGTGCGGTAGACGCCATCAAGGATGCGGTTCATCGCACCTACCGCGATGAGGTTCGCGGCGATATCGGCGGCTTCGGCGGCTTGTTCTCCATCAACGTGGCGAAGAACATGGCAGATCCGATTTTGGTTTCCGGCACCGACGGCGTTGGCACCAAGATCCAGCTGGCTAAGCTCGCTGGCAAGCATGACACCGTGGGTATCGACCTGGTTGCCATGTGCGTGAATGACATCCTCGCAACAGGCGCCGAACCCCTGTTCTTCCTTGACTACATCGCCATCGGAAAGCTTAAGAGCGAAGCAGTTGCCGAAATCGTTTCCGGCATTGCCGATGGTTGCCAGATGTCGGGCGCTGCCCTCATCGGTGGCGAAATGGCCGAGCACCCTGGTGTCATGGATCCCAATGAGTATGACCTTTCAGGTTTCTGCGTAGGCGTGGTAGACCGCCCCGAAATGCTCGATCCTGCCAAGGTTCAGGAAGGCGATGTGCTTATCGGCCTGGCTTCCTCCGGCATCCACTCCAACGGCTATTCTTTGGTTCGCAAGGTGGTTACCGACGGCAAGACACTCTATGAGCTGCGTATGCCTCAGGAGTCTTTGGGTGGTCAGAGTGTGCTCGACGCGCTGCTTGAGCCCACTCGCATCTACGTGAAGCCTGTTCGTTCCGTTCTGCGCCAGCTTCCTGGTGCCGTTCGCTCCTTGGCTCACATTACGGGTGGCGGCATTACCGAGAACCTGAATCGTGCGCTTCCCGAAAACATGGACGCAGAGCTCCATGTGGGAACGTGGAGCATGCCTCCGGTTATCCCGTTCGTGTGCCGTGCAGCTCATCTCGATGAGCGCGAAGCTCTGAAGACCTTCAATATGGGCTTGGGTATGGTGCTCGTTGTAGATCCTTCCAAGGTTGACCAGGTTATGGATATCCTGGAAGCCGAGGGCGAAACGCCTACCGTTGTCGGTCGCATCATTCCTGGTTCGGGTGAGGTTGCCTATGTTGACCAGGAAAAGCTCTTTGCCGACAATCCGTCTGCTGAAGAGTAGGTAATTATCAGGCGCGATTGGTTCAAACGGCCAATCGCGTTTTATGTTGATGCTGGTCGATGTGCGTCGAAGGATACTCTTTCAACTTCGGGCATCGATTAGCTTGTTCATTGCGGCAGCGAGAGATAAAGGCGCCTTTTAGGCACCTTGCCTAGCAACGAAAGGAAGGGCATGACTGCTCAAGTGCAAGAACCGTTGAACATCGGCGTTTTGATCAGCGGTAGCGGCTCTAACCTCCAATCGCTTATCGACCATATCGAAGAAGGCACGCTCAGTGCGAAAATCAGCTTGGTTGTTTCTTCTCGCCCTGATGCCTATGGCATCGAGCGTGCCAAAAAGGCAGGCATTCCCGTCTTGGTGATGAATCGCGAGGCATATGCCGATACTTCGGCGGCTAACCAGCGTATCGCTGACGCCTTGAAGGAAGCTGGTGCTGAATACGTGGTTATGGCCGGTTACATGCGTATGGTCACCGCGGAAATCCTCGACGCTTTCCCTGATAGGGTAGTGAACCTCCATCCTGCGCTCCTTCCTTCTTTCAAAGGCGCGCACGCCATTGAGGATGCATACAATTTCGGCGTGAAGGTAACCGGCGTTACTGTCCATTTCGCTAATGCCGATTATGATAAGGGCCCCATCATCGCTCAGCAGCCTGTTGAGGTTCGTGAAGGTGAACCCATCGAGGCTCTCGAAGAGCGTATTCATTCGGCTGAGCATGAGCTGTATCCTCATGTAATTCAGCTTCTTGCCGAAGGACGGGTAAGCGTTTGCCCTGAAACGCGTAAGGTACGTATTTCAAACTAACTAACTAACAGCACCGCCCGCTGGGCGGGCATTTTCACTTTCGAAAGTTTGCGTTTGGCTGGCGCTGCTATGCTGAACGTAACGAATATCAATAGCCAGGCAATTCGGAAAGGCGGTACCAGGTGGCAGATCCTAAGGTAAAGCGTGTTCTTATGTCGGTAACGGACAAGACGGGCGTGGTGGAATTCGCTCGTGCTCTGTCCGAAGAGTTCGGTGCGCAGATCATCTCTACGGGTGGCACGGCTCGCGTCATTGCGGAGGCGGGCATTCCCGTTACCCCCATCGATGAGGTAACCCAATTCCCGGAGATGATGGATGGTCGTGTGAAGACGCTTCACCCGGCAGTTCATGGTGGTCTTCTTGCTAAGCGCGATAACCCCGAGCATATGGCTCAGGCTGCTGAGCACGGCATCGAGATGATCGACATGGTGGTTGTGAACCTCTATGCATTCGAGAAAACGGTAGAGTCCGGAGCCGATTTCGGTACCTGCATTGAAAACATCGACATCGGTGGCCCTTCTATGCTGCGTTCTGCTGCTAAGAATTTTGCAAGTGTTGCCGTTGTCACCGATCCTGCAAGCTACGGAAACATTCTTGCTGAAATGCGCGCAAACGATGGCGCAACCACGCTTGCAACGCGTACTCGGCTTGCTCTTCGTGTGTTCCAGACCACCAATGCTTATGACGGTGCTATCGCTGCATGGCTTGGCAACCAGCTGGGCGAGGCAGACGAGCAGTTCCCCGAGGCGCTTTCTGTTGACCTTGTTAAGCAGCAGGGTCTTCGCTACGGCGAGAACCCGCACCAGAGCGCTGCGTTCTATCGCGTTCCTGAGTTTGCTACGCCGCATTCTCTGGTTAACGCCAAGCAGCTCAACGGTAAGGAGCTCTCTTACAACAACATCCTCGATACTGACGCATGCTGGACGCTTGCTCGCGAGTTTGATGAGCCTGCCGTTGTGATCTTGAAGCATCAAAATCCCTGCGGTTCTGCAACCGCCGCTGATGTTGCCATGGCTTACGACAAGGCATTTGCTTGCGACCCGAAGAGCGCTTTTGGCGGTATCATTGCCGTCAATGCAGAGGTTACCCTCGAATTGGTTGAGCATATCAATGAGAACAAGCAGTTTGTAGAGGTCCTCATTGCTCCTTCATATGAGCCAGCTGCTCTTGAGCTGCTTCAGCAGAAGAAGAACCTGCGCGTTCTGGAGACTGGTGGGGTAGATGCTCCTGCTGCAATTGAATTCCGTTCTGTAGATGGTGGTATGCTCGCTCAGCAGGTAGACCGCGTGGATGAGGATCCTGCGGAGTTCACGGTACCTACCAAGAAGAAGCCTACCGAAGACGAATTGCATGAAATGCTCTTTGCGTGGAAGGTTTGCAAGGGCGTTAAGTCTAACGCGATTCTGGTTTCGAAGGATCATGCTGGTATTGGCATGGGTCCTGGTCAGCCTAACCGTGTTGACTCTGCTAAGCTCGCTTGCGAACGTGCGCATGAGGCGTGCGAACGCATGGGCGTTCCTGCAGAAGGCCTGGTATGCGCATCCGATGCGTTCTTCCCGTTCCGCGATAACGTTGATACGTTGGCGGGCTATGGCGTTAAGGCCATTATCCAGCCTGGCGGTTCCATCCGTGATGAAGAGGTTATCGAGGCTTGCGATGAGCACGGCATTGCCATGGTGTTCACTGGCCATCGTCACTTCCGTCACTAACTAGGTTGTGCCGTTCTGCCGAACGGCACAAGACACACGAAACGCGATGACGCTGCGCGAGCCCCTGACGGCACAGCTGTCGGTCCAAGCGGGCTGGACGTGCGAAGCACGCCTGGCAATCCTGCTCAGCAAAGCTGCGCAGGATGCACCCGCTCGGGTGCATAGTTTGGAACCGAACATGCCACTGGCATGTTCGCCCCGCCATCTGCACTCGTCAGGGGCTCGCTCGCTGTTTCGTCCGAGAATGTGAGCTTTGATATTTTCGCTCGTTGACTCATTGCGTCAACGAGCGAATCTCTAAACGCCCTTCGGGGCGTTTCTTTTGTTTACGGCAAGAGCATTTGAGCTGCCTTGCCCGTTCGTTTTATGACGGTTAGGGCATCGGGTTTGGTGTCTGATATACTCAAAAACTATCTTCCTACTGACACATAGAAAAAAGGTCCTCCCAGCAGTGAAGTTCAATATTCGAAATCTTATGGGCGGCTTGGTCATCATCGTCGTGCTGGCCTTCGTCTTCCTCCGTGGCGATCAGATCAATGAACTGGCAGCCACTATGGCGCAGGGTGCTATGATCCCCCTGGTCATTGCTATTCTTACGCAGCTTTGCAAGTACATTTCTCAGAGCTTTGCGTACAGTTTTTCTTTCCAAGCCGTGAACGAAACCATGCATCCAAAGCATACGTTGCCTCTGGTATTTGGCACGTTCTTCCTTAACACGGTGGTTCCTTCGCTGAACCTTGCTGGTACTACCTTGGTGGTCGATGATGCTCGAAGGCGTGGCATCGAACCAGGCAAGGCAACTTCTGCAGCATTGCTTATGCAGATTACGGTAGATTCCGCTTTTGCCACCATTATGATTATCGGGTTTTCCATCCTTGCGCTAACCGTAGGACTATCTCCTATCTGGTTGCTGTTCGGTTTGGTGGTGATCGTTTTGGTGGGAGCCATGATCTCTGTCATGGTTTTGGGTCATAAGAATCCCGACCTGGTTGTTCGGATCCTTATTCCCATTGCTCGTTTCATCAACAAGGTCTTGGTTCGTTTCCACAAAGACCCGATGGCTCCTTGGGTGGAAAAAACGGTGAAGTCGTTTTCCAGTGCGGCGAAGCTCATCGTGCAGAATCCTAAAACCACATTGAAGGCGTGGGGTTGCTCTCTTATTGCAAGCTGTTGCGAGCTTTCTGCGTTTTGCTTGGTTGGCTATGCGTTTGGTGTTGCTGTTCCCGAGTCGTTGGTGTGCGGCTATGTGGTTGCAACCTTGTTTGCCATGGTTTCGTTTACGCCGCAGGGTGTTGGTGTTGTTGAGGCGGCGGTCACTGTTGCCTTTACTGCTTTCGGTGCTTCGGCAACCGCCGGCATGGCAATTGGTTTGGTCTATCGCGGCATCGTGTTCTGGATGCCTTTCCTTATCGGTGCAATTCTTATCCAGACCACGAAAACCTTCCGGCCTAAAAAGGAAAAGAAGGAAAAGCTTCCCGATAACAACTTCAACCGTCAGCGCGTTCGTGCGGAGTTGGGGCGTGAGGCCGCCGAGCACAAGGCCCAACGTGATGCGCTTCGCCCCAGCGCCGTAAGGGAAAGCAACGGCAAAGAAGATTTGCAGTCGGGCAAGGGGGAGCATGCTTCTTCGCCCGATGAGCCTGAACTTGAAGAAGCGTAATGTAAGCTGTCATCTATGAATTGAGAGGAAATCCATGCCCAGCTTTATCGAGCATCTTTCGCATACTACCCGTAGCTACCGTAGGTTCCGCAGCATTTACCGTGTGCCCGAAGGTCACATGAAGAAGTGGATCGACAACACACGCTACACCGCCAGCGCCAAGAACTTGCAGCCTTTGCGCTATCGCATTGTTTCTGATCGGGAAATGTGCGCGAAGGTGTACGACACGCTTGCATGGGCTGGCTACCTTACCGACTGGGAGGGTCCTGAAGAAAAGGAGCGCCCAACTGGCTACATTGTAATGGCAGTCGACACCAAGGTCTCTTCGGTTCAGGCCTCCCAGATTGACATGGGCATCTGCGCGCAAACCATCATGCTTGGTTCTACAGAAGAAGGTTTTGGCGGTTGCATGATCATGTCCTTCAAGAAGCAAGAGCTCAAAGAAATCCTGGAGATGCCTGAAAACCTTGAACCGGTGCTGGTGCTTGCTTTGGGTAAGCCGTGCGAAGAAGTACGCATCGTTGATATGGAAAATGACGATGTGAAGTACTACCGTGATGAAAACCAGGTGCACTATGTACCTAAGCGTTCGCTCGATAGCATCATGTTCTAGCCATGAAGAAATCAGAGGCACTTAATACCCTTGGTCTTACGCAGGGCGCATCGGAAGAAGATATCAAGAAAGCGCATCGAAAGCTGATCATTGAGAACCATCCCGACAAGTTTGGGCAGGATGAGCAGGCGCGAGCTAAGGCTGAAGAAAAAACGAAACTCATCAACGAGGCGCGCGATGTGCTTCTGAACCATTCATGGGATCCTGAGTACAGCACCTCGGGAACTCCTTATGGGGCGCCGTTTTCCTATAACCCTTCTGCGGGTCGTCCTCAGAATGGCCAAGGCAACCCGTTTGAGGGCTGGCCGTTTGAGGAAACGTTTGTATGGACCACTTGGGATGAGAACGGAAACAAAACTACGTACACCAGCACAGGGGGCAATCCCTTTCAAGGGAATCCGTTCGGCGCGAACCCCTTTTCGTGGTCCGATCCATTCGACATGGGTGGTGTGCATGAGGGCAATTCTGGTTCCGGCGGGGCAGGGGGACGTTCCTACCAAGACAGCCAGCGGGGCGGCAACCCGTTTGCTGGTTCGTCGAATCCTTTTAAGGGAACAGTGTTCGATTTTAGTTCGTTCTTTTCGAATGCCCCTACGACAGAGGAGCTGCTCCAAGAGGCAAAAGCCGATTTGCGGCTGGATATTGAGCTTATTGCCGCGAAACTTGTTATTTTGGCGCTGTCATTTTTGCTGAGCGCCTCAGCAACAGGCTTGTATCTGTACACCATCATCTCCATTGGCCAGGGCATTTGGAAGCGTCTGAATTTCCTTTCCCTTGTCCTACTTGTGCCTTTCGTTATGTTGGCTCTGGTATTCACGCCAGGGGGAGACGCAACCATCGGAATAATTGCTCTGATTCTGTTCGCTTGTGCGGTGGGCTTCGATATATCGAATGTGTATCGTCATGTGAAAACGATCCTTACCCTAAAGAGGAGCTAGGGTCAAGTTAAAGGTTGGTTAAGATCACGCGAGGCTCGCTTTGGCGGGCCTCGTTCTGTAAATAGGGGTGCTATAATCTGAAAACTTAGCAGTAGGTATTGATGAAGGAGAGCGTATGCCACGTCCTATGACCATGGCAGAGAAGATCCTTGCAGCCCATGCAGGGCTCGAGGAAGTGGTTCCCGGCCAATTGATCGAGTGCAACCTTGACCTCGTTCTTTCCAACGACGTTACCGCACCCATCGCCATTAAGGAATTCAAGAAGATCGGTGTAGAAAAGGTTTTCGATCCTACCAAGATCGCTTTGGTTCCCGACCACTATGTACCCAACAAGGACATTAAGAGCGCCGAACAAGCCAAGATGACGCGCGATTTTGCCCGTGAGCAGGGTATTACCCATTACTACGAAGTGGGTTGCATGGGTGTAGAGCACGCACTCCTACCCGAGCAGGGTGTTGTAGGCGCTGGCGACCTTATCATTGGTGCCGATAGCCATACCTGCACCTATGGTGCGTTGGGCGCATTTTCCACTGGCGTTGGTTCTACCGATGCTGCTGTGGGCTACGCTACCGGCAAGGCATGGTTCAAGGTTCCCGAAAGCTTGCTGTTCAACGTTGAAGGCGAGCTTCGCCCCGGTGTTACCGGCAAGGACATCATCCTTCATATTATTGGTATGATCGGCGTAGATGGCGCGCTGTACCAGGCAATGGAATTCCGTGGAAGTGCTATTGAGGGCCTTACCATGGACGAGCGCCTTTCCATTTCCAACATGGCAATCGAGGCAGGCGGCAAAGCCGGCCTTATCCCTGTTGACGATGTTACCCGCAAGTACATGGATGGCCGCACCGAGCGCCCTTATACCGAGTACCACTCTGACCCCGATGCGGTATACGCAAAGGTGTACAACATCGACGCGCAGGATATCGTTCCCACGGTTGCTTTCCCGCACCTGCCCTCTAACACGCGTCCCGCATCTGAGGCTCGCGATATCGTTATCC